>CEOF01080419.1_pt1 | contig 11962 bp, 6 predicted proteins | sample 361311 | NCBI WGS metagenome assembly CEOF01 (sample SAMEA2619667, study PRJEB7988) | marine metagenome | biome: marine biome (ENVO:00000447); feature: surface water layer (ENVO:00002042); material: "saline water (ENVO:00002010), including plankton (ENVO:xxxxxxxx)" | depth 5 m
ATTTTAACCATAATATTTTCATTACTTTTTGTTGAAAATTCTAAAAATCCTTTCACGTAATCTCCTTTTCTTTCTTCCCCTTTAAATTTTTTATGCCTATCGTAAATAATAAAATCATCCACAGGTTTAGAAATTATAAGACTAAAATATTCTCTTTGGTCTCTAGCCCATCCGGATGAAAATCTGTGTCCTTGAAAAAGAGTATCATTAATTTTTTTTAAATATGTTTCCGTTGGCCTATCTGCACTTCCTTCACCAAGATCAATAATAACTCTTGACTGATCAGATTTAGGAAATTTATATTTATGTAAACCAACTCTTTCAGTTGCTGTAAGTTCAACATCAATATCATATCTCTCTAAATGCACCTTGTAATATCCCACACTTGCATGTTCTTTGTCTTTATAGTAAAGTGAGGAATATCCTGCCATATGATTATTCTGTGTACCAACACCAGTCATTAATTTTCCGGTAGCAGGCATAATTGTTAACTCTCCTAAATCAGACATTCCTGTTCCACTCACGTTTATATGACAAAATCCTTTAACGATACTATCAGTATGATGATAAGAAGAAGACCAATCCCAACCTTTGTTAAAATTCGTAGGACCAACTTGAACTCCTCCGAAAGGCACATTTGCTCCTACAAAGACATGACCGTGCCCCCCAGAACCTATGAACTGATCCACATAATTTATTAATTTATCACTTTTTCCTAAGTATGTTGCACATGAGATAAATACAACAGCGATTATTAAATATATTTTTTTCTGCATTTTTTCTTATTTAGTTATAACTAGGCGGAGCATTTAAAAACCATTTATCATTTTTTTGATCAGAAATATGATAATCTAATACTCCACCATTTTTAATTTTATCCCACCAAATCCAATTTGAATTTTGTTCAATTCCGACAAATTTCAATGAATTTATGAAATAATTTTTTGATTTATTTTTTCTGATTTTTAAAATTTTATCATTTGGAAGGCTAATATCAATAGAATTAAATTGAGGGATATTTATCGAAAACCCACCAACCCCAGGAATCAGAGGATAAAGTCCAACAGATGCAAAAACATACCAAGCTCCCATTGTTCCTAAATCGTCATTTCCTGGAAGCCCATCTTCTTCACTACTATACATTTCATTTAATATTCTTTCAATTGTTTTCGAGGTTTTTTCAGGCTTATCTATCCAGTTATAAATCCATGGCACTTGAAAATCAGGTTCATTTCCAGCTGCAAACCAATCCTCTTCATATTCAGCATCAAGTCTAACAAATAAAGAATCAAGCCTTTTCTCTGCAAATCTTGGCCCTCCAATGGTATCAATTAACTTATTTAAATTATGGGGAACCATCCAGAAATAATTTTTGTATGTACCCTCTCGCCAGTCATGTGTTTTATCTTTCCATACCCCATTTGGAAATTTAGAATTCAACCATTTTGTTTTTGGATTATAGTTATTTTTCCAATTTTGAGATCTATCTTTAAAATACTTATAATCCTTTTCATTTGCTACTGCATTTAACGCAAATTGCGCAATTGCAAAATCAGCTGACGCATACTCAAGAGACATGGACGCAAATGTATGACCGTTGTTAATATATTCTTCTAGATAAGGACGAACTTCTTGTTTTTGAGAATATAACCTTGGAATTAGTGCGCCCTTTTTCATATATCTGTAAGCAGTTTTTAAATCAAAGTCATCCCCACCAAATGCAAAAGAATTGGATATTAAAATTGGAGTAGGATCACCCTGCATTATACCTGTTTCAATATTTGCCAATATCCACCTTCCATAGCCTCCAGCTTGTTCAGCAAAATCTACAAGAGATTGCATCATATCACTGCTTTTCTTTGGAAATAACATAGCAATTAATTGACCTTGAGTTCTGTAAGTGTCCCAAACACTGAAAGAGCTATATTGCTCACGATTTTCTTTTGTTTTATGAATTTTAAAATCAGCACCCATATATTCACCGTTAATATCGCTAACAATATTTGGATGAATTAATGAATGATAAAAATGGGTGTAAAATTGTTTTATTCTATCTTCATTTTTTGATTTAACTTTTATGGTAGAAAGATATGAATCCCACTCTTTAGAAGTTTCTCTTTGATATTCTTCAAATGTCAAATGCTTTTCTTCATTTCTTAAATTTTCTTTCGCATTTTCGATTGAAACAAATGATATCGCTATTCTATAATTTATTTTTTCAATTTCATCAGTATCAAATGTGAAGTAAGCTCCACTGTTTCTTCCAGAACTACTTTTTTTAGTTGATAGTTTTTTTTCTTTCCAAGTGCCATTGTATGTTGAAGGTCTATCAAATTCAGCTGCAAAATAAATCTTATAATCAGATTCAGTTCCACAAAAATCCCCCCCTCTTGTATAGCCTTCACAGCTTGAGTCCGAAGTAATCTTTACAAACGCATCTTTTATTTTTTCTGGCGGAGAAGAGTTTATACCTGCACCAATTATAAGGGTCCCATAATTTGAATTATCAAAACTAAATTTTCCGATTCCTGATCTTTTAGTTACAGTTAAATCTACATCAATATTCTCATTCATTTTTAATGATAGATGTCCTGCTTTTGCTATTTCAATTTTTTCATATTTATCAAAAGAATTCATATCATTTGGCGATTTTTCAATAATTCCACTCAGGGGTAATATTGGAAAATTTCCAAGATTTGAACATCCCGCACCGTTAAGCTGAGTAATGACAAAGCCTTTATGTGCTGAGAAAAAAGTTGGAGTAAATTGAACCATTCCAAAAGGGTAAGTAGCTCCAATAAAATTATAACCACATGCTAAACCATCACCTTTTGAACCAATTTTAGTATCTACAAATGAAGAATATTCTTGAGCATTAATCGGGCTAAAGAATAATATAAATATAAAAGCTAGTATGTTTTTTTTGAGACTAATCATTTGCTAATCAATCGGAAAAATTCCAAATCCCGAAAATCCCATTTCAATAAATTGACATCCACTGCCACCAACTGTATTTGTATATCTAATTCTCAAAAATCTTGATAAAGTTTCACTATTTACATCAAACTCAATACTACTACTATTTTCCCCATCAATTGATTGTGTATGAATCAATATCCATCCTGCATTTATTAAGGAATCAGTAGTAACTGGAGATGAGGTAACCGAATTACCAGAGCTTTCAAAAACCGGAAAAGTTTCAGCATTTTCAAGGTCCGATCTCATCCAAATTTCGATTTCATTCGGCGTATTTTCAGAAAAACTCCAAGTGGGTCTGAAGTCCATATTTACTTTTGCTAAATATGTTGAAACACCTAAATCAATTGTAAAGAATCCAGGAATTGAATTTTCCCCTGAATGATATCCATATAGGTCTCCGGAGTAAAATGAGTTATTATCAAACAGATAATTTTCTGGTTCCGCACCATAGAACGTGCCTGGATTATCACTGGGTAAATTAACCAAATCAAATTCAGATTTATCTAGATCCACCGGTTGTATATTTTCTCCATAAAATGTTAACTCAGTATACTTTACTCCTTCATTGCCGACAGTTGATAAGGTTCTAAGCCTTATAAATCTTTTTTGCGATGAACTATTTGGTATAATAATACTAGATATCCCAGTTTCATTTCCAGCAACTTCTTGCTCTTTAAGTAATACCCAGCCCGCATTTATAAAATCGTTTTCACTACTTGAGTTAGTTTCGGCAAAATCTAAATTATCTCTCCCCCAAATCTGAATTAAAGTTGGATTGTAAGCTGATTCAATTTCAGGATCAATCGAATTAATATCAATTCTACGTAAATCTGTATTAACACCTAAATCAATTGTAAAATGATGGGGTAAACTATTTGGTCCTGTGTTATAGGTATACGTATCATCTCCGGACCAATCAACAATGTTATCAAAAAGATATTCATTTGGATTTGCATTGTTATATGTACCTGGGTTGTCACTTGGCATTCCAACAAGCCTAAAGTAATTTTTATTTAACATTGAATAAGGTAATTCAGGCATTGTATAATTAAGTGGATTAAGTGAAATAGAATCAATACCATCAAGTCCTGATTGGATTACGGATGTAGTTATAATATTTCCGTTTGGCTTATACTGATATAATCTTTTTCTGTTTTCTTCAAAAAATAAGGTGTCCCTTGAAACTTCATCAAATTCATTTTCGTAGTCAAGAATCGTAAAAATTACATTTTCAGATTGCGCATTACTTAGAAAATTTGCATAAGTACCATCATCTTCAAATGAAAAATCATTTATCTCTCTAGGGTCTTGATCTGAAACAAAAACATCTCCAACAGCATTTCCAGCCACAACTTGAGAAACCGAAAGGTTGCCAATTTCATCTTGCGTCGTAACAGTAAACTCATAAGACCTTTCATCAAGGTTTGGTAAAATCATACTATATATCCCATCATTAATATTTTCGTTTATGATATCGTAAATTTCTAACTCATCATCATACTCAATAATAATTTGAGTAGAGTTTCCTAAAAATTGTGTTTGACCTTCAAGTTGTGCTCTATAATAACCAGGCCTTACTTTTAACGTATCTAATTTTCCAGCATAAACTTCTTCTCCATCTAGATAATCTTGGTGGATTGAGTCCATGTCTCCACAAGATGAAGCCAATGCTAATATCGTAGCTAAGAATAGAAATAATTTATTATTCTTTTTTCTCATAAGTTAATTTATTACACTTCCCCAGAATGATAACTCGCCAATCACAGTTACCATTTGATTATTCCACGATTCTACATTCACAAACCTTATATATCTAATATTATATTGTCTTGCGTCGTATCCAAAGACAAAATCCTCACCGTTATCTTGATATTCGTAATCTTCTGCTGTATTGGAACCAGGTGGTAATCCTGATGGCTTAAACGATTCAAAATCACCCATATATATCCAGCCATCTCCAGGATTATCGGGGTCATATATTGGAAGCCCATCTAAATTTTCTCTACCATATATTTTAAATCTTTTTGGATTACCATGTTTATATAATTCAGAGCCACCTCTTTGATATAATTTAAACCTATTTAATTTTGCGGTTTGACCTAAATCTAATGTTAATTGGTGAGGTAGGGGTAGAAAATTAGTATGACCACAATTCCATTGATTACTCCAATATCCATCCCAAATTTGATTTGCAGAAAAACCATATTCACTAAAACTCTCATCACCAGGCATTGATTCAATTGCCCAGTAAGCTTTGTCAAGAAAAATATCTTCTAATGGTGTAACCTCAAAACTTCTAGTTGCGGTTTGATTCCCCCATCTATCCTCGACGTAAATGACAAATGTTGTTGGAACAGGATCATAACCTCTAAAACTGTATGAGCTATTTGCTTGGCTTGTGTAAAATGACTCTCTGAAAACTAAATTTCCATCATCATCTAGAACAGACATGTTTAGTGAAACATCTGCTCGTGAGGGGTTCAGATAAGATATATTAATTCCTCCAAAATCTTGAGCTCCTTCCATTGAATTTAATATAGCGTGAATTGGTGCTTCTAGAGGTGAAATATTTACTATAGTTGGTATAGATTGATTTTCTCCTCTATCCACAGCAAAAACTTCTACTGGGTATGTACCCTCCTCAGCAAATCCTACTATACTAAGTGAGTCAATTACAGCAGAGACTATTACCTCTCTTTCAATTTCGTTTTCATCTTCAAAGGCTGCTTTTACATACAATAAATCCTCATCAGATGGTGGGGTAAAGTATATTATTGCTCCACCCGCAGTGTTTACAACTTCATCTACTGTAACTTGACCTGGAGGAATATTATCAGCTCCATATGGACCATGCTCGGAATCATCTATACACGAGGCAATTAGAATACTTATTATTATTAAATAAAATTTATAATTCATAATATTTATATTTTTTACCATCCAGGATTTTGGATTAAATTAGGATTCCTTAATAATTCATTTTGACTAATAGGCCATAAATAGTCCTTTTTTAAGAAATTTCTATAATATATATTTTCAATCTCATAAAACCCTTCAACATCTGATCTCACAATATTCCAGCCTCTAATAGGTCTACTAAAATATTCTTCTGCTAATTTCCATCTTCTAAGATCCCAGTATCTGTAGCCCTCCAAAGCTAATTCTATCATTCTTTCATTTTGTATAATTTCCCTCATCCCTTCTTTTGTATTTGGTTTTCCGGGATCATTTGAATATTGAGTCCAAGTATTTAAAATATCTCCACCCAAATCTAGTCCAGCATTATGTCTGACAGCTTGAATATATTCATAAACTTCAGCATCTGGAGAATCTTTAGTTTCATTTAATGCTTCAGCATAATTTAAATATAAATCTGCCATCCTTATTATAGGAAAGGAGTATCCTTTAATGGTAGACCCTTGCTGCGAGATAATATTTTCATAGTGAACAAGTTTTTTAGCAAAATATCCTGTAATCGAATAAATTTCAAAACCATTTTTTCCAGAGGGAGCTCCTGCTTTTGCGTTTAAATATGGAATTTGCTCAATATTGGGAGTTTCAAGAGAGAACCACTTACCACCATCAAAACCAACAGTTGCATAGAATCTTGGTTCTCTATCTAAGTGAAGTTTAGCAGTACTATAGTTATTTTCGACATAGTATTTGTGAAATTCATCATCTTCGTTTGTAGATGTTACGTCAAATCTATTGTCATAATCCCAAGTTATATCCTCACTAATTGGCACACCATTTTTAGTATAAAATGTTTCTACCATATTTAAAGTTGGTGCATGAGATTTTTTTGTATAGCCAAATAGAGCTTGGTGATCAGCAGTCCATCTTGGTTGACTCCACATCTGTAAATCTCCAGTCCATGCAGGTTCAAATGCCCAAACAATTCCTCTGTTAAAAGGATCTGTTATACCTGCTCTGTGAGTTAATTCTTGTCTAACAATATTGTTAATATCACCATTAATTGGAACTTGATCTTCAAATTGATATAAAGAATGGCCATTATTATGAGCTTCAGTTATTGCATCAAACAAAGCGTCTTTAGCAAGAACCCACTTATTTTCATCATAAACTTGATTTACTAGAGAATTACCCTCCACATCAACTAACTCACTCATATCTGTATTACCATTAAATAATGGGCTAGCTGCTAGAACTAATGCTTTTGCTTTAATTGCTTTTGCAGCAGGTAATGTAATTCTACCTTGTTCAGTATATATATAATTGATTATTCCAGGTAAGGCTTCACTAGCTATAACTTCATCTATAAGCTCTACAATATAATCAACGATATCATCTACTGAGTTCCTTGGAACTTGAGATTCTTCTAATGATGCACCAACATATAAATTATCTCTTATTATCGGAATAGGACCATACATTCTTAAAAGCCAAAAATGATAAAAAGCCTTTAATACTTTTACTTCTGCCAGCCAACGCTGCCTTTCTTCTTCTTCTAACCCAGGTACAGAAACAAGGTTTTCTAAAAATATATTACAATCTCTTAATCCGACAAATAGGCTATGCGGAGCACCTCTACCACCTTCCCAATAATTTAAATAAGGTGATGAGGAATTTTGAAGTCCTTTGGCTATTCTAAAACTCGTTTCATTATTCATATAAAAATCATTTTCTGCATAATACCAGATTTCATCACCAGCTAACAAAGAGAAATTCTGTTCAACGTGAGCATGCTCAGGAATATATGTATAACAAGTTGACAGGAATCTTTCAGCAGTAGCTCTGTTATTGAAAGCTAAATCGATTGTTGCTATATTATCGGGTACAACATTTAAAAAATCTTTCTCGCATGAAAGAATACAAAAAAGTAAAATAGTTAAAAAGTATTTTCTGTTTCTCATTTTTAAAAATTCATATTTATTCCAAAATTTATACCCCTTTGTAAAGGGTAGCCTAATCCATTTCCACCCATTTCCACATCCCATATTTTAAATTTACTGAATGTAAATAAATTTGTTCCACTTACATAAACTCTAAACGATTCTAACTTAACTTTTTCAAAATTTTCTGTGTTTATCGAGTAGCCAATTTCTAAAGATTTTAGTCTTAGAAACCCACCATCTCTCAGCCACCATGTGCTGTTACGATTATTATTATCTATTAGTTGATCTGATAATCTAGGCCAAGCCGCATAAAGGTTTCTGTCATTTTCTGACCAGTGATCATTCGCCCATGCATTTAATAATGCATTATTTCCAATTGCACTTCCACTGGTGTCAATAAAAGGTGAGGTTCTGTATGCGTCAATGAAGAAAGAAGATCTTGCTGAACCCTGAAAGAAAAATGAAAGATCAAAATTTTTGTAGGTACTTGATACTCCAAACCCATAAATTATTTCTGGTGTAGTTGGATATCCTATAGGTACTTCATCATTAATGTCTATTATTCCATCTCCATTGATGTCCTTATACTTAATATCACCAGGCATGTAGTCACCAAAGGTTTGTAATGGGGAATTGGCAATATCTGCTTCATCAATAAATAATCTCTCAGCTATATACCCAAAAGGTTGAGATAAATTTAACCCAATCCTAGACCTCCACGGTAGACCTGCAGAAACAAAATCCAATTCATCATATACTTCATATTTGCTAGTTGCATAAGAGAAATTAGCTCTTGCTGAAATGAAAAAGTCGTTTTTAAAGTCTTCTTTATAATCAATAGTAAATTCAAAACCTTTGGATGAAGCTTCACCAACATTTGCCCTTATCGGCGCCTGTAATCCAAGAGTTGAAGGGGTCTGAGCTCTGTCCATTAATATGTTAGATCTGTATTCGGTAAAATAATCTGCTTGTAATTCAATTTTATCAAATAAACCAAATTCAAGACCTATGTTCATCATTTTAGCTTTTTCCCAAGTGATTTGATCATTTGCATATCTATCTATACTTACTCCGTTTATCCAGTTGCTAAATTCTTGTCCAAACATTGAGCCCATTGAACCATCATTAAGATTTACTTGAGAAATATAAAAGAATCTATCGCTAGCACTTCCTATCTCATCATTGCCCACTAATCCATAAGTTGCCTTTAGTTTTAATTTTGATATTACATTTTCATATTTCTTCATGAATTCTTCATTTGAAATATACCATCCAAAACCAAAAGAAGGAAAGAATCCAAATCTTTCATTTCTCGCAAATCTTTCGGATCCGTTTAAACCAAAATTAAATTCCGCAAAGTATTTGCTATCGTGAGCATAAGTAAATCTTCCTGAAAGTCCAAGGTTTCTGTAAGGGAGGGAAGTTTGCAAGTTTCCGTTATTTGCATATTTTAATTCTCTAATAATACCAACTAACATTCCGGAGACATTGTGCTTTTCTTTAAATGTTCTATTATAATTTAAGGAACCTTCAAAGTAAACTGAGTTTGAAATTATTTTTGCACCTTCATTATATGCCAAGTATTCTGTTCCTTGATTAGGGTTTAGTGCAATTAAAGAATATACATCGCTTTGAAAGTCATAATTTGCTAGAGTGTAGTAGAAAGGATTGTATTTTCTTTCTAAGTTATAAAAGGAATATCTAGAAGTGTTGACTAATGCTCGAGCTTTTAAACCTTTTGTTACATAATCCAAATTTTCTTTTATCTCAACCGTTGCCAAAACATTATTATAACTTTCATCTTTATATCCTCTTACCATATTTGCATATGGGTTTAAGTAATCTCCAAACTGTCCATAATTTCCAAAAAGAATATGAGTAGAGTTTAAAAAATTTGCGTCTGGTTGATAATACTTTGGATATAATACAGGGTTTGTCTGCATGGCTTGCCTATAAATTTCTTCACCTCCATTAAGAGGACCATTATAATCGTCAAAATTTCCATTGAATCTTACAGCTACCTCAGTTGTGGGTGTTAAATTTATATTTACATTTGATCGAAGAGATATCCTGTTGAAGTTTATATTATTGTTAAAGTTATTTTGTGGTTCAATTTTTAAATTTCCATTGTCTGTGTTAACAGTTGCAGCTAAATAATAACGTGCAACTTTTCCACCTCCGCTGACGTTAAAATTAAACCTGCTATTTAACGTATAGTCTTCCAATAACTCGTCAAACCAGTTTATAGTTGGGTATGCCATTTCATTTCTATTAGGGTCTTGAGAAATTAAAATTTTCTCCAATGAATAAATTCTTCCCCCAAGCGGATCTCTAGTCGCAAGTGCCTCGTTGTGTAACATCATATAAGTAATAGGATCTGCAATAGATACTTTTTTTGTTGCAGTTGAATAGGCCTTTTCATACCTCACATTCAATTTGACTTTTCCTTGTTTTCCTTCTTTGGTAGTAACCATGATTACACCATTAGCTCCTCTAGCACCATACAGTGCAGTAGCAGTAGCATCTTTCATAATTGAAAAACTTGCAATATCATCTGGCTGAAGTCTAGCTAAGTCAGTTGAGGTAGTTTCAATACCATCAATAAGTATAAGTGGAGACCTCGCATAGCCAAAAGTACTTACTCCTCTAATGAAAAATTCTGCATTATCTCTTCCTGGCTCACCGCTTCTTTGATACGAAATTAATCCAGCAACCCTTCCAGCTAAAGATGTTGTAAGATTGCTAGAGGGTATTCTAAGTTCGGTGGGATCAACCGATGTAACAGCGGCAATAACACTTTCTTTTTTTTGTTCTCCATAAGCAACAACAGTAACCTCCTCTAAGCCAAATAAATCTTCTTCTAAAGTTATGTTTAGATTTGTGTTTCCGTTAAGCTTTATTTCTTGTGTTATAAACCCAACGTATGTTATGATTAGTGTTGAATTTGATTTCGCCTTTATAATAAAATTACCATCAAAATCCGTTACCGCTCCGTTATATGAATCCGTATCTTCTATAATATTAACACCAGGAATAGGGGATCCACTTTTATCATTGATTGTACCAGTTATAATTTCACTTTGACCAAATACGCTGTTAGAAAATCCAAAAAATATTAATAAAGATAATTGGATGAATATTCTGAGCATAAATCTAATAATTTATTAAAAAGAGGTTAATTTTTTTATCAAAGTAATTATATATCAATTAAATTATTAATTTTTAATAATTTATTTATATAAATTTTATCAAATTTTCATTCATTACAATTTTTTAGCAAAAAAAATTTGTTTTTCAATTTATTTATTTAATTTAATAAGAACAAACGAAAAAAACTTAAACTTATGAACAAAATTACATTAATTCTTCTCTTTATTTTTTTCTTTTCTTTTTCTTCTTATGGGCAGCTGTCTGTTGGAGAAAATGGAAATATTGAAGTTAAAGCAGGAGCAACATTAGATGTAGCAGGATTGGAGATTATACCAATTAGTGATTATAATATTACTGCTGGTGTAACCATCAACAAATCTGATACATCAATCGTTTTGCCTAATGGTGATAGTATGAATCGATCATATTATTTAGATCCATCTATGGAAAACTTAAGTACAGTATTAGTATATAATTACGAAGATGCTGATATGAATGGAATAACCCACAACGCAAAAATGGTTGTTGTTGATGGCTCAGGAAATTCCATGGAATATGAAGACACTGATGCGCTAGACTATCAGGTTACTTCTGAATTTCAAGACCCTGGAAGTTTTGCAATTGTCACAGCTGGAGATGCAACTCTTAGCGTTGAAACTCTTGACGGTGAAATGTCGATATCGATTTTTCCAAATCCAACGTCATCAATTTTAAATGTGAATTTTGACGGTGAATTATATCTTTCAATTCATAATATGTTAGGTCAACAAATTTTGGAAACAAATGAAAAACAAATCGATCTTTCTGGATTTCAGAAAGGAACATATATATTACTTGTTCAAAATCTTGAATCGGGTAATACGACGAACTTTAAAATAATCAAAGAATAAACTAAAATTAAAAATTATGAAAAAAACTATATTATTATTTTTTGCGATCATTGCTTTTACAGCTAATGATTCTTTTGCACAGCTAGC
>CEOF01131476.1_pt1 | contig 11932 bp, 14 predicted proteins | sample 361311 | NCBI WGS metagenome assembly CEOF01 (sample SAMEA2619667, study PRJEB7988) | marine metagenome | biome: marine biome (ENVO:00000447); feature: surface water layer (ENVO:00002042); material: "saline water (ENVO:00002010), including plankton (ENVO:xxxxxxxx)" | depth 5 m
ATTTTTGAAACATCTTCACCAAATAATTCTTGATATTTTTTATTATTGGCAACAGAAATAGGTGTTCCTGAACAGCAGACATGACCATTAAGGCATACTACATGGTCGGTTTTAGACATAACAACGTGTAAATTATGAGATATCAATAAAATTCCACACTTCAAAGTATCAGATATTTTTTTTATTAATTCGTATAGTTCAATCTCTCCAGTGAAATCTACTCCTTGTACAGGTTCATCTAAAACTAATAAATCTGGTTTTTTTGCTACAGCTCGTGCCATTAAAACTCTTTGAAATTCACCACCAGATAAACTTTTTAAATCATTATTCAAAAGGTGTTTTGCACCTGTAATTTCTAAAGCTTCATTTATTTCCTGGTCTTGTAAATCCGAAGTCAAATTCATAAAGTCAAATACTCTTATAGGCAAAGTCCAATCAATTGAGATTTTCTGAGGGACATAAGCTATTTTTTTTGTAAATTTTTCAACTTTTCCGCTAATGTTTTTATATAAACCCAAAGCCATTTTGGCAGTAGTTGTTTTTCCAGACCCATTTGGACCTATCAATGTAATTATTTTACCCTTTTCGATTTCAAGTGAAACATCTTTAACTAACCATTTTTTGTTTATAAAAACCCCGGCGTTTTCCATTTTTACTAATAAATTATCTGAACTTTCCACCATTAAATCCTTGTATTATGACAATGTTATATTATAACACTGTTATATTATAACAAATTTATAATGATATATTATATGAAAAAAATTTCTAAATCATTACTATTCGGTCCATTAGCAGGCATATTATTAATTTTGACACCTTTAAAAGCTGACATAAACGTTGTCACGTCTATAAAACCTTTGCACTCATTAACTAGCTATATTATGGAGGGTGTCGGAGAACCAGATCTAATAATAGATGGCGTTGCTTCACCACATAATTTTCAAATAAAACCTTCTCATGCAAAGATGTTGCAAAAAGCCGATTTAGTTATTTGGGTTGGTGAAGATTTAGAGAGTTTTTTACCCTCGGCGTTAAAAAGCATTCCACAAAATGCTGTCGTTTTTGAATTATTAGATCAAAGTGGATTAAAAAAATTAAAGTTTAGAGAAAAAAATATTTTTGATGGTCACGATGACCATGGTCATGATGAACATGCTAAAAAAAAAGATGACCATGATGATCACGATGAAGAGGAACATGCTAAAAAAGAAGATGATCATGATGATCACGGACATGATGATCATGGGCACGCTCATGGCGAGTATGACCCACACATTTGGTTAGATCCATCAAATGCTAAAGTAATAGTTAAAAAAATAACAAATCAACTAAGCAAAATAGATAAAGAAAATAGCTCCACATATAAAGCCAACTCAAAAAAACTTCTTAAAGATTTAGATAATCTTATTAAAGAGATAAAAAATCAAATTAATAAAGATGCAAGCTTTGTTGTTTTTCATGATGCTTATCAATATTTCGAAAAAAGGTTTGGTATTAATGTTATAGGTGCTTTGACAGTTAATCCAGATGTAATGCCCGGTGCAGAACAACTTTCTGATATAAGAAAGGTAATAGAGCACGAAAAAGCTAAATGTATTTTTTCTGAACCACAATTTAATCCCAATATCATAAATTCTATAGCAAGTGATACAGGTGTTAAAACTGGAGTTTTAGATCCATTAGGAGCTAATATAGATAAGGGTAAAAGTATGTATTTTCAGCTCATTAAAGATATGTCTAATTCTTTAAAGGATTGTTCATAATTAAATTTAATCCATAATAAGTTCAATAGGGGTATGGTCTGATGGTTTTTCCTTACCCCTTGGATATTTATTAATTTTAATATCTTTAATATTTTTTATTAGTGAGTTTGACACCAAGAAATGATCAATTCTCATCCCATTATTTTTTTGCCAAGCACCCCTCATATAATCCCAAAAAGTATATTCTTCTTTAGTCTCATTAAAATGACGATAAACATCATTAAAACCAAGATTTATCATTTCTCTTAATTTTTTCCTTATCTCCAATCTAAATAATGCATCATTTTCAAAACTTTTAGGATTATAAACATCCTCAGCTGCTGGAATAATATTGAAATCACCAGCAAGAATAATATTTGAATTTTTTTTATTTAATGTCTTTAATTGTTTAATTAAATCATTAAGCCATTTCTTTTTATAATCGTATTTTTCAGTATCAACTGGATTACCATTAGGTGTATAGATATTGATTAATTGAATATTTTTTTTTTTATATTCAACTTCAGCCGAAATTATTCTTGATTGTTTTAATTTATCTTTAATTAGATCTCTTCTGATATTTTTTAATTTTAAATTTGAAATAATTGCGACTCCATTATAACTTTTTTGTCCAAATACATAACTTTCATATCCTAATAATTTAAAATCCTCATACGGGAAAGTTTTATCCTCAGTTTTTATTTCTTGAGCTAAAATTATATTTGGAGAAAATTTTATGATATATTCTTTAACATTCTCTATTCTTGCCCTTATAGAATTAACATTCCAGGAGCTAATAATCATTAAAGTGAGAATGAAACTCCACAACCACAAGACGACTTAGATTGTGGATTATTAATTTTAAATGACTCACCAATTAATTCACTTACATAATCAATTTCTGAACCTTTAAGTAAACTTGCCGATTGTTCGTCTATTAAAATATTATTTTCAATCAAATCATCTTTATTTGCGTTACTATCAAAAGAAAAATCATACTGAAAACCTGAGCAACCACCACCTTTAATCGCGATTCTAAAAAAAGATCCCTTATCCTTTTTCGATAGTAATAAGTTTATCTGTTTTATTGCTTTATCTGTAAATTTAATTTCTTTAATCATTATTTAACGCTGTTATTACTAATATAGTTAATTATTTAAACTTTTAAAGTATGAAAAATTACTCAAATTTAGGTGTATTTAAAAGCAAAGGTCGTTTATTTCATGAACCTGTAAATTTATATAGATCTGATTTTCAAAGGGATAGAGATAGAATTATACATAGTAGTTCATTTCGAAGGCTGAAGCATAAAACACAAGTATTTGTAAATACAATTGGTGATCATTATAGAACAAGAATTACGCATTCTATAGAAGTTGCTCAAATTGCAAGATCAATTTGTAAATATTTAAAATTAAACGATGATCTTGGAGAAACATTATCACTAGCTCATGATTTGGGTCATCCTCCATTTGGTCATGCCGGCGAAGATGCACTAAATGAATGCATGAAACAACATGGTGGATTTAATCATAATATTCAAACGCTAAGAATTGTAATGAATTTAGATAAAAAATATTTAAATTTTAATGGTCTTAACCTAACTATTGACACTTTGGATGGATTAATAAAACATAATGGACCAATATTATCAAAACCAAATAGATTTAAAAATATAGTTGGTTTTGATAAATTGTTAAAAAAAATTAATTTAAAAAAAAGTCCCTCGTTAGAAGCTCAAATTTCGTCAATATCAGATAATATTGCATATAATAATCATGATATACAGGATGGTATAACTGCAAATATTTTTAATCTGAAGGATCTAAGAGAAATTAATTTTTTTGATGATATATATAAAAAATTTAAGCATGAATTTGTTGGAAAAGATATGAATATTGTATTATTTCAAATTATAAGAGATTCTATAAATTTAATGGTAAAAGATTTAATTAATAACACAATTTTAAATATTAAAAAAAATAAGATTAAAAATACAAATGATGTTTATAATAGCAAAGAAGCTTTGGTAACTTTTTCAAATAAATTTTTGAATGTTGAGAGAGAAATAAAAGATTTCCTTAAATATAATATGTATAACAATTCAAAAGTATTAAAAAAAAATAATCATGGTAAAAAGGTACTAAGATATCTGTTTAAAAAAGTATCAAAAAATCCTAGTAAATATTTTAAATTGAATAACTCTAGAATTAGCAAGTTTAGGGAAACAACAGACTACCTATCTGGTATGACAGATAGATATGCACTTAATTTATATAAAAAAATAAAATGAATATTTTTAATCATTACCAAGAAGTAATAAAAAAATTGTTGTTAGATGAAAAGGAAAAAAAAAATATTTTTTTACCTGAAAATTTAAACTCCATATCAGTTGAGACACCTCCGAAAAAATTTAATTGTGATTTTTCAACAAATTTTGCAATGATATTAAGTAAAGTTAATGAAAAATCTCCAATGGATATAGCAGAAAATTTCAAAGATTTATTATTAAAATTAAATGACGTAAGTGAGGTTTCTATTGTTAAGCCAGGGTTTATAAATGTCAAATTAAGCAAAAATTTTTGGAGTAATTTTTTAGAAAAAATTTTATCTAATCCATCCGAATATGGAGTTGATAATAAAGAAAAAAAAAATAGCTACTTAATAGAATTTGTTTCAGCAAATCCAACAGGTCCTTTACATGTTGGTCATTGTAGGGGTGCTATACTTGGTGATGTATTAAGTAATTTATTAATTTTTAACAAGCACAAAGTTACTAAAGAATACTATGTAAATGATTATGGTAATCAAATAATATTTTTCACAAAATCCATATACTTGAGAATCAGAGAAATTTTATTTAACGAACCATTTCCAACTAACGATCCAGATTTATATCCTGGTGAATATCTAATTGAGATTTCAAACAATATAATTAAAAATAATAATAATCTAAATTTTGATAGCTTTGACAAGATATCTGATGAACTTACAGAAATTTCAGTGAGTGAATCTTTGAAATTAATAAAGAATAATCTTAAAAATCTTGGAATAAGCCATGATAATTTTATAAGTGAAAAATCGATCGTCACTAAAAATGAGGTAAGTAAAGTAATAAGTAAATTAAAGGATAAAAAATTATTATACCAAGGGGTAATATCAGCCCCAGAGCGTAAACAATCTGATAATTACAAAGTTAGAGAACAAACACTTTTTAGATCAACAGTATTTGGCGATGATAAGGATAGAGCATTACAAAAATCTGACAATACTTGGACATACTTTGCAAGTGATGCAGCATATCACAACAATAAAATTGAAAGAGGTTTTGATAAGTTGATCAATATTCTAGGATCTGACCATACTGGATATGTTAAAAGAATAGTCGCACTAGTTGAAGCTTTAAGTGAAAAAGAGGAAAAATTAATTTGTAAAGTAAGTCAGTTAGTTAAATTAATAAAAGACGGAAAACCTTTTAAAATGTCAAAGAGAAAAGGTGACTATATAACTGTAGAGGACTTGATAGATGAAGTAGGGAAGGACGCTACTAGGTTCATAATGCTAAATAGAAGCAGTGATGTAGAATTGGATTTTGACTTTGAAAAAGTCAAAGAAAAATCAAAAGATAATCCAATTTATTATGTGCAGTATTGCTACGCAAGGATAGCTTCTGTATTTAGAAAATTAAATAAAAGTATTGGTGAAAATATTAATTTTAACTCTCAATTAAATTTCAGTGATGATGAAATTAAAGTTTTTCGAAAAATATCTGAATGGCCTAAATGTATAGAAATTTCATCTAAAAAATTAGAACCCCATCGTATAACGACTTACCTATATGATCTTGCTTCAGAATTTCATTTTTATTGGAATTTAGGAAAAGATGATGAAACAAAGAGATTTATAATAAAAGATAATATTTCTTTAGAAAAATTAATTTTTTTAAATTCAGTTTCAGTAGTAATAAAATCTGGAATGAATATTTTAGGTGTTAATAGCCCAGAAAAAATGTAATGCTCAAAGAAATTAAATATCTATTTTATATTCTTACAATATTTATTTTTTTATTCTTCACTATAAAGTTTTATTTTTCAGAAAAAAATATAAAAAATTCTTATAGGTCTATTGATTTAATAGATGACAATATAAAACAAAATCAAGAAAACATAATAGTATTAAAAGACGACACAAAAAATATAATTGAATATATTGAGGAAAATTCTGATGATAAAGAAAGTGAATATAAATTCTGGGAATTATTACAAAAAACTGAGTAAAAGAAAAGCTTTCATCTGTGGATTGAAAGGAACAAAGCTTACTAAAAGTGAAATTATATTTTTAAAAAAAAATAAACCCTATGGAGTCATTTTATTCTCTAGAAATATTAAAACGATTGACCAAACTTGCAAATTAACAGCTTGTATCAAAAAATTATTTAATGATAGTCACTATCCGATTTTTATAGATGAGGAAGGTGGCAGAGTAACAAGATTAAATAAACTTTTTGATAATACTTCCTTCTCAAGCAAGTTTTTTGGAAATTTATTTTTAAAAAACAAAACAAAATTTTATTTATATTTAGATATATACATTAAACAGGTTTGTCATATCTTAAAATTACTTGGTATAAATTGTAATACAGTTCCTGTTTTAGACTTAAACATCGCAGGTAAACACAAGATTATCGGTGACAGGTCTTATTCAAGTAATCCAAAAGTCGTATCTAAAATAGGTGATATAATAATAAAAAAATTCCACGAAAATAAGATATTAACGATCATTAAGCATATACCAGGACATGGTCTTGCAGACGTAGATAGTCACAAAAAGTTACCAGTAGTTAGTAAATCAAAATCTTATTTATTAAAAAATGATTTTTATCCTTTTATAAAAAAAAAATCCATCTATTCAATGACTGCTCATGTACTATATAAATCAATAGATAATGCTAACTGTGCAACTCAATCTCATAAAATTATAAAAATTATAAGAAATAAAATTAAATTTAATAATATCATAATGACTGATGATATTTCCATGAAAGCATTAAGATATTCATTAAAAGAAAATATTAAAAAATCTTATTATGCAGGTTGTAATATAGTGCTTCATTGTAATGCTAATTTAAGGGAAATGAGGGTTGTTGCTGATAATTCTCCTTGTTTAAATAACTTTATAATTAAAAAAACCACACAAATTTATAAAATTATAAAGTAATATAACTCCATGTCATTAGTTGATTCTAATCAATTTGAAGTAAATCTTAATAATTATAATGGACCATTAAATATTTTATTAGATTTAGCTAAATCACAAAAGGTTAATTTAGAAGATATATCAATCACCACACTTGCAGATCAATTTCATAATTTTATTGTTAATGCAAAAAATATTAATTTAGAACTTGCCTCAGAGTATTTATTAATTGCAACATGGTTAACTTATTTAAAGTCAAAACTTCTTTTACCTGAAAGTGAGGAAGAAGAGTTTAAGGCTAACGAAGTAGCTGAAAAATTAAAATTACAATTAAAAAAACTCGAACTAATTAGAATTTTATCTGATCAAATGTTAAAAAGAAAAAGATTAGGAAAAGATGTTTTTTTAAGGGGCGGCAAAGGAAGAATAAGATCTACATTTAATAGCGAGTATTCTTTAACTTTGTATGAAATATTAAAAAATTATTCTAATATAATTGCAACTAGAAATTTCCAGAGAATATCCATTCCTAAATTGCCAGTATTCACAACTGAAGATGGCATATCTTTGATTAAATCATGTTTTAACAAAATACAAGATTGGAAAAATATTAAAGAGCTATTACCCAATGAAATAATAAAAAAAAAAACAATGAATAGATCAGCAAATGCCGGAATATTTGCGGCATCATTAGAATTAGTTAAAGAAGGAAGTGTGGTAATAAAGCAAAATTCATTGTTTGATGAAATTTTTATAAAAGAAAATGAAAAAACAAAAAATTAATAACATTGTAAAATTTCCATCAAATCTTTCTGATCAAGAAAGAGAGATAGAGGCTATAATTTTTGCATCACCAGAGCCTTTAGATATTAAAACTATTGAAACAAAAATCTCAAAAAAAAATAATATCGAAAAAGCTCTTGAAAAACTTCAATTACATTATTCTAGTAGAGGAATAAATTTAGTCTGTATATCTAATAAATGGTCATTTAGAACTGCTGAAAATCTGTCTGCTTTAATGTCTCAACAAAAAACAATTGAAAAAAAATTATCTAAAGCCGCAATAGAAACTTTATCAATTATTGTTTATCATCAGCCAGTTACAAGATCAGAAATAGAGGAAATTCGAGGCGTAGCATTTGGAACAAATACTTTAGAAATTTTAATGGAGTTAAATTGGGTAAAGCCAACAGGTCGAAAAGATGTACCTGGAAAACCAATTCAATATGGAACGACTGATGAATTTTTAAATCATTTTAGTCTACAAAAACTATCTGATTTACCAACTGTTGAGGAATTAGGCACATCTGGGTTAATAGATACTTCAAGTGTCGAGGCTAATATTTTCGGTACAGGTAAATTTTACAAGGAGAAGCAATTGGAAAAAAAAGAGAATATTTATTCAGATATAGACGAAATGTTGAGCAGTACACTTAAAAACGATGATAGTTGATAAAAAAGTATCTTTTAAAATTTTAATATTAAGGCTATAAACTAAATATGAGTATAGGTTTTTGGCAAATAGCAATTGTAGCAGTATTAATTGTATTACTGTTTGGAAGAGGAAAAATATCAAGTTTAATGGGTGACGTTGCCAAAGGTATAAAAAGTTTTAAAAAAGGTATGGCAGACCCAGCTGAAGATAGTCCAACAAAAAATATTACAGAAAATCAAGACTCTAATAACCAAGATTCAAATAAAAAAGAATAATTTTAATGCCACAAATTGGCTGGTTCGAGATATTAATAATTGTATCGGTTGCTATTATTGTAGTGGGGCCTAAAGATTTTCCTATAATGATTAGAAAAGTTGGATCATGGATCGGTTCAGTAAAAAGATATGTCTATAATGTTCAATCACAGGTAACTGAAATAACCGATATAAGTAATGATGATGAGGATATCAATAAATCAAATGTTAAGAAAAATGATAATATAATTAAAAAAGAAGATAACAATGAGTGAAAATAAAGATACGGGATTTGTTAGTCATCTAACTGAATTAAGAAAAAGATTAATCAATACTTTAATATGTTTATTTAGTTTATTTATTTTGTGTTATCTTTTCTCCGATTACATCTATGGATTTTTAGTAGAACCTTATGCAAACGCTGTAAAAGATGATGGAATTGAAAGAAGGTTGATTTTTACAGCATTACAAGAAACTTTTTTGACTTATCTAAAAGTTTCTTTTTTTGCTTCTTTTTTTTTTACTAGTCCATTTATATTAATCCAAATTTGGAAGTTTATAGCTCCAGGTTTATATGAAAATGAAAAATCTGCTATCATGCCATATTTAGTAATCACCCCTATTTTATTCCTATTAGGTGGAATGCTTGTTTATTATTTGATTATGCCGCTTGCCATAAAATTTTTTATTTCATTTGAAAGTGTGGGGAATGTTACCAATTTGCCCATTCAACTTGAGGCTAAAGTTAATGAGTATTTGTCTTTAGTAATGAAATTAATTTTTGCTTTTGGATTAAGTTTTCAATTACCAGTAGTATTAAGTTTGCTAGCAAGAATAGGCTTAATTGACTCTGTATTTTTAAAAGAGCGAAGAAAATATGTGGTAGTTATTATATTTGGTGCAGCAGCACTTTTAACTCCACCGGATCCAATAACTCAAATAGGATTAGCAATACCTCTTTTAATATTATATGAGCTTTCAATATTCTCTGTAAAAATAATTGAGACCAAAAATAAAGAAAAAAATGCATAATATTAAAAATGTAAGAGAAGATTATGAATTATTCGAAAAGAAACTTAAAAATAGAAATGTTGAAATAGATTTTAAGCAAATTAAAGACCTGGATATTAAAAATAGAAATCTTATACAAAAGAAAGAAGGTCTAGAAAAAGAAAAAAAAGATATATCAAAAAAAAATGATAAAAGTTTATTTGAAAAATCAAAAGAGATATCAAATTTAATTGAACAATTAGCAAAAGATCAAAATAAAATTAATGTTAATTTAAATAATATTTTATCGTCAATACCAAATATTCCTTTAGATGAGGTCCCTGTTGGCATAGATGAAAAATCTAATAAAGTTTTAGAAATAAAAGGTGAAATAAAAAAATTTAATTTTAAACCTAAATCTCATTATGAATTAGGTGAAAATTTAGAAATGTTAGACTTTAATCTAGCTACAAAAACTACAGGTTCAAGATTTGTGTTTGTAAAAAGAAAATTGGCTCTTTTAGAGAGAGCTTTATCGAATTTTATGGTTGATACACATACTTTAGAAAATGGGTATTTAGAAATATCACCACCTTTAATAGCAAATGCAAATACAATGTATGGTACTGGTCAGTTACCTAAATTTGAAAACGATCAATTTGAATTAAAATTAGACGACAAAAGTGATAAAAAATACTTAATACCAACAGCTGAGGTTATTCTGACCAATATGGTCAAAGATAAAATTCTAAATATTAAAGATTTACCAATCAGGTTAGTTGCTTCTACTCCTTGTTTTAGAAAAGAAGCTGGAAGTTACGGAAAAGATACTAAGGGAATGATTAGACAGCATCAATTTCATAAAGTTGAATTAGTAAGTATTGTCGAAAATAACAAATGTATTGAAGAATTAGAGAGAATGACAAATTGTGCTACCGGCATTCTGGATAAATTAAAATTACCTTATAGAAAAATTATTCTAAGTACTGGAGATATGGGTTTCAGTGCTGAAAAAACTTATGATATTGAAGTTTGGCTACCATCTGAAAATACTTACAGAGAAATATCGAGCTGTTCTTCCTGTGGAACCTTTCAATCTAACAGAATGAAAACAAGATATAAAAACAATAAAAATGAAAATGAATATGCTGGAACTTTAAACGGAAGTGGTTTAGCAGTTGGACGAACATTAATTGCTATCTTGGAAAATTATCAAAATGAAGATGGCACTATTGAAATCCCTGAAGTTTTAAAACCATATATGAATAATTTAGATAAAATTGACAACAATTAGCAGTTGTCTTACAAAGTCATTTAGTATAAATAACATTTAACTTTGAGGTAATATGGATCCAGGAATAGCTCAGTTTATCCCATTAATTCTTATATTTGTAATTTTTTATTTCTTTTTAATAAGACCTCAGCAAAAAAAAGCTAAAGAACATAAAAAAATGGTCGAAGAGTTAAAAAGGGGAGATAAGGTTGTTACAACTGGTGGAATAGTTGGTACGGTTGATAGATTAATAGATAACGAAAAAATTGAGGTCGAAATAGCAGACGGTGTAAAAGTCGAAATATTAAGGACTAACGGCATCCAAGCTTTAATAACTAATAAAGCTGAAGTTAAAAAATAACATTTAATGAAATGTTATATTTTTCTAAAATAAGAATTTTTTTTATAATTTTATTTACATTAATCTTTTCCTTTTTTTCACTATCTAATTTTACAAAAATTGATGATAAATTTTTTAAAAGAAATATTAACCTTGGTCTTGATCTTCAAGGTGGTTCATATTTGCTTCTTGAGGTTGACAACAAACCAGTAATTAATCAAAAACTTCAATCTAAATTGATTGAAATTAAAAAACGTTTTAAATCAGAAAATATAAAATTTTCTAATTTAGTATTATTAAATAATCTTATTAGTTTTGAGACAGATTTTGACTCAGTTGATACTGTTAAAAAAATATTTGATGATGATAAAAGTGAAATTAATCCTTATTACCCACAATTTAAAACCCATGAATTATTAATAAATATTCAACAAAATAAGTTTGACTTGGAATTTTCAGATTATGGTATTGTATTATTGAAAAATGCATCACTTGATCAAGCAATAGAAATTGTAAGGAGAAGAGTTGATGAGTTGGGTACAAATGAACCAAATATAATCAAAAGAGGAAATGAGAGAATACTAGTTGAATTACCAGGCCTTGATGACCCATCAAGAATAAAAAATCTTCTTGGCAAAACAGCTAATTTAACATTTCAATTTGTATCACAAACTCAGGAAGAATCATTTGGTAATGAAA
>CEOF01020335.1_pt1 | contig 11912 bp, 10 predicted proteins | sample 361311 | NCBI WGS metagenome assembly CEOF01 (sample SAMEA2619667, study PRJEB7988) | marine metagenome | biome: marine biome (ENVO:00000447); feature: surface water layer (ENVO:00002042); material: "saline water (ENVO:00002010), including plankton (ENVO:xxxxxxxx)" | depth 5 m
TGCATAGAAACTTCTTTGTATCCTGCAGAATTAAAAAGGGGTAATTTATTGGATTTGTAAATTTTTGCTATTTCATGAACTTCATCGATAAAGCCTTTTTTAAGCATCTTTTCAATTCTACTTTTAAGTTCATTATCAAAACTTGAACCTCTACCTTTATCAATAACGATTGGAAATACATTTGGGGTGGATCTTTTTTTTCTTTTAAAAAAAGAACTCATGGTTTTTTTAGAAATTTCCATGACTTCCAAAGCTCTAACTATTCTTTGAGTATCATTCGGATGAATATTTTTTGCAGCTTCAGGATCTTTTACTTTAAGTTCTTTATAAGCATTTTCTTTTCCTCTTCTATCAATGGCTTCAAGAATTTTTCTCCTTGTATCTGGATCAGACTTAGGGAGATCATCAAATCCAACAAGATAAGAAAAAAAATACATCATCGAACCACCAACTAAGATCGGTATTTTATTTGACTGAGTCGATTCATCTAGAGATCGCCTCAAGTCCTTTAAAAATTCACCCACAGAATAAATTTCATTCGGCTCAATGATATCGATAAGTTCGTGAGGGTATTTTTTTTGTAGTTCCTTAGATATTTTATTGCTGCCAATGTCAGCGTATTTATAGATTTGAACAGAATCAACACTTATCAACTTTGATGGTATTTCATCAAACAATTGGAGTGATAGGTCCGTTTTTCCAGAATTAGTAGGTCCTAGAATGCAAATAATTGGTGATAAGGTTTTCAAAATATTTTTAAACTATTGTATTTTGGTTAATTATTAACTAATTTAACATTTGAAAACATAAGAAAAATTTTGGGGGAGATATGAACATGCACTTTGCATCTGTTTTTGAAAAAATTTCAAAAATTATTCCGGAAAAGCCAGCTCTAGTTTGCGAAGATAAAGTATTGAACTGGGAAGAGTTCGAAGATCAAGCTGCTAAGTTAGCAAATTATTTAGAGAACAAAGGTCTTTCTTTTGATTCCAAAGTTGGGCTATACCTTCATAATTCTAATGAATACCTTGTAGCTCAATTTGCAACTTTCAAAAATGAAAGTGTTCCAATCAATGTAAATTATCGATATCAAGAGGATGAACTAATTTATTTGCTTGATAATTCAGATGCAGAAGCAATTTTTTATCAAGCTTGTTACGCCGAAAGGATTAAAGCAATAAAAGATAAACTCCCAAAAATTAAAGCTTATATACAAGTAATGGACGGAAGTGAAGATCTTCTTGAAGGTTCAGATGAATATTCAAAAATTATTCAAAAAGAAGATAGGCAAGAAGAGAAAGAAAGATCTGAAGAAAATTTTTATATGCTCTACACCGGCGGAACTACTGGAATGCCCAAAGGAGTAATGTACAAGCAAGGATCATTTCTTAGCTCAATGATGAAAACAGCTTTTGCAATGGGTTTTCCTGTTCCTGAGAACATAGAAGATATAGAAAAAATAATTAAAGATAAGGCGTCATCTAATGAATTGCCAGTGAGTCTAGTAGGATGCCCTTTGATGCATGGGACAGGAATGTGGTTAGGTGCATTTTTGCCTCATTTATCTGGAGGAAGTGTGGTAACTATGCCTACTTTAGGATTTGATCCAGATCGTTTGTGGAGAGAGGTAGAATCTAAAAAAGCTTCAAGCGTTGTCATTGTTGGTGACGCATTTGCGAGACCAATGTTGGATTCACTAAACAAAGCCTCTGAAGATGGTAATTCATACTCAATAGATAGCCTACAGACAATAATTTCCAGCGGAGTTATGTGGAGTTCAGAAGTGAAAGATGGTCTTCTAAAACACAAAGATATGGTTTTGATAGATACCATGGGGTCTACGGAAGGTGGAATGGGCTCATCAATATCATCAAGAGACAATCCAGCGGAAACAGCTAAATTCAATATAAATCCTGGAGTGGTTATCATTGATGATGAAGGAAAAGAAGTTACTCCAGGTTCTGGTATAAGAGGGAAAATCGGCACGAGCGGCTTGGTTCCAGAAGGATATTACAAAGATCCCGATAAATCTGATGAGACCTTTAAAGAATTCAACGGAGTAAGGTATAGCTTTCCTGGAGATTATGCTCTTCTTGAAGAAGATGGATCTATTACTCTTTTGGGGAGAGGCAGTAATTGCATCAATACTGCTGGAGAAAAAGTTTATCCTGAGGAGATTGAAGAAGCATTGAAGTTAAATGAAAGTGTCTATGACTGTCTCGTCGTTGGCTTGACTGATGAAAAATTTGGTCAAAAAGTTGTTGCGGTTGTATCTTCAGAAGAGGGTAACAGTCCTAGCGAAGCAGAACTCGTTGCTTTTTTAAAAACAAATTTAGCTGGTTATAAAGTTCCAAAAAGTATTCTTATTACAGATGAGGTTAAGAGAGCACCAAATGGAAAAGCTAATTACAAATGGGCAAGAGAATTTGCTGAAACCACTCTGAGTTAATTTATGAATTTACAGAGCTTCCTCACCGGTCTCACCTGTCCTCATTCTAACTACCTTCTCTAGATCGAAAACAAATAACTTTCCATCCCCTATCTTGCCCGTATTAGCAACAGAAGAAATGGCTTGGGTAACTTTTTCGACTTGATCATCTGGAACAGCCAGCTCGATTTTTGTCTTTGGGAGAAAATCAGCTTTGTATTCGGTACCACGATAGAGTTCAGTTTGCCCTTTTTGGCGGCCGAATCCTTTGACTTCTGAAACGGTCAGTCCTGCAACATCAACGTCAGCTAAAGAAGATCTGACTTCCTCTAATTTAGCAGGCTTAATAATTGCCACTATGAATTTCATTGATTTTTCCCCTAAAAAGAAAGCAAATATTACTATAAAATTTTAAAAAAATATCTCTATCTTCAAAAAAATTATATTAAATTAAATTTTTCACAAATTTTTTTACTAATTAAATCAGAAGCGCCTCTATTTTCTGTCAACCACAGATTAACCTTTTGTTTCAAAGATTCAGATACAGCTTCCATATTTTCAATTGCAGAGGTAATTTCATCTTTATCCGAGATAAATCTTAATAAACCTAAATCGCTTAATTTTTTTGATATTTCTTCAAAATTGTATGTACTTTTTCCTGCAATAATAGGTTTATTAAAAACAGCAGGCTCAAGAAAGTTCTGTCCTCCATGATCAACTAAAGTTCCTCCAACGAAAACACAGTCAGCATACTCATAAAAATCTAACAAACGTCCCATCACATTGACTATAGTAACGTCACTCTTGTCATCAGGATTTGATGCAATTTCAGTATACAAAATACTACTTAATTTTTTTGCATTTAGTATCTCCTTGATCTCATTAAATCTATCTGGATGTCGAGGTGCTAAAACTAAATGCTTATTATCTTTTTTTAAATCTATGAAACTGTTGATGAGGATTTCTTCCTCTCCTGGATGTGTGCTACCGCAAACAAATAGATATTTATCTTTGTAATAATTAACTTCGTTTTTGTTGAAATTATTCACAGGCCTTACATTTATATCAAATTTAATTGAGCCGCTGACGCTCATAGCTTCCTCATAAATTCCAGCTTCAAAGAATCTTACAAAATCATTTTTTGATTGAACAAAAGCAAAACTAATTTTATTAAAGCTCCTTTTGAAAAAGGCGCTTAATATCTGATACTTTTTTAAAGATTTATTAGATAACCTTCCGTTTACCAAAACTATTGGTAACTTTAATTCATTAGATACATTGATAAGATTTGGCCAGATTTCAGTTTCTACCAGAAGAAGTATTGATGGATTATGAAAGGCGATGAATTTTTTGCAGATAAATTTTAAATCGAAAGGAAAATAAACATGTTTTGAATTTTTACCGAGACTTTCCTTGGCTTTTTTTGCTCCAGTCAAAGTAGTTGTAGATAAAATAAAACTTGGACTTTCTAAAATTTTCTCAAGATCTTGAATTAATTTTAGAGCAACATTGACCTCACCTACAGATACAGCATGAATCCAAACTAATTTGTTTGAGTGTTTTTCTCCCTGAAATACTCCGATCTTTTCCAAAGCCTGGAATTTTTTTTCTCCAAAAGAACCTGCCTTAATTATGTGCCTCAATAAAGCAAAGGGAATTATTAGAAAAATTAAAAAATTGTAAAAAAAGAAAATAAAATGCTCCGAATCTTCAATTGCTTCAAATGCTACTATAATGAGAAAAATTTTAAAATGTCTTTAATGCTGCATTTATTGAACCTCTTAGAAATTCTTTTTACGAAATTAGTAGCTTTTTTTTTTAAAAAGTTCGGAAAAATTAGACGAAAAATTGCACATAGAAATTTGGAGGTATGTTTTCCGGAGATGGAAGAAGCGGACAGATCAAAAATTCTTAATAAACATTTTTTTCGTCTTGGCGCCTCAATTTTTCACGGACTTAAAGCTTGGCTTCTCAATAAAAGGGATTTTGAAAAGCTCCTCATAAATCTAGATGAATTTGACTTTGATAAGCTAAATAAATCTTCGCAAGGCAGTCTAATTTTAATTCCTCATACAACTGACTTAGAAATCACCGGACGAGTGGCAGCACTAATGTTTGATGTGAATGCAATGGCAAAAAAACAGAAAAATAAATTAGTGAATAATTTTATATTTAGTCGGAGAGGTAAATATTTCAAAAAAATTCTATTCCCAAACGAAGTTTTAAAATCTATGAGACTTCTGCAAAAAGGTGAAAGTTTACTTTATTTGCCTGATCAGGATTATGGATACGATCACTCGATATTCGTGCCGTATTTCAATGTGCCTGCATTAACCGTCAAATTCCCTTCGATTGCGAAAAAAAGGTCAGGATGTAAAGTTTATTATCTCTATTTAGAAAAAATAAAAAATAGATACAAAATAGTTTTGAAGGAACTCAATCTACTTGGCGATAACCTTTATGAAGACTTAAGCTTACTTAATAAAAATATTGAATTATCCATTAAAGAACAACCAGATAGATACCTTTGGATTCATAGAAGATTCAAAAATCGACCTAAAAACACTCAAGATATTTACGATGAGAGCCTTTTACGAAAAAGGCTAAATTGAAAAAACAATATTATCTATTAGTCTTGTATTTCCAATTGTTGCAGCGATTGCCAAAACAAAGCTACCCTCAAGATTATGGCTTTCATTTATTGATTTCAAAGATTCTGCATCAAATAGATCAAGATAAATTACATTGATATTATTTTTTTTAAGGTAATCTATTTGATTTTTTAAATTTTTTCTTTTAAAACCATTCTTGCAAAGAAGATTTTTCGTATCTACAAGCGTTGCATATATTTTAGCTGCCTGCATCCTTTCGGTTTCTGTCAGATAATTATTCCTCGAAGACATAGCTAGTCCAGAATTTTCTCTGACAGTGGGTATGGTTATTAATTTGCATTTAAAATTATGCTTGATAATTAGTTCCTTTATTACAAGAGTTTGCTGAAAATCCTTTTCCCCCATTATGATCGAATTAGGTTTTATAATTTCTAAAAACTTTCTAATAATTGATGCTACTCCGTTGAAGTGTTCTGGACGATCTGTCCCACAAAGAAAATTGCTATATTTTGAATTTTCTTGATGAATTCCATTTAAAAGTTCTTCAGATTTAGGCAGGAAGAGATAGTCACAATCCTTACTTATAAGTTGTACTTTATCTTCCTCTAAAGTTTTTGGATATAAATTAAAATCTTCATCTTTTCCAAACTGCAGAGGATTAACAAAAATAGAAACTATAACTTCGTTTTCTAATTTTTTTGCCTCAGAAACTAACTGCAAATGTCCTGCATGGAGGTTTCCCATAGTTGGAACAAATGCAAGTTTTTTTGAATTTAATACTTTTAGTTCTTTATTTGATTCTATTATCTTCAATCTAAAAAAGTGTGTTCTCTTGATGGAAAAATGCCTTCTTTTACCTCATATACATAAGAACTAATTGCTTCTTGAATGGAAGTATTTTCTGTTAGGTATTCTTTAACAAATTTAGGTTTTGTTGATAAGGGAGAAATTCCTAGCAAGTCGTGCAACACCATAATTTGCCCATCTGTTTTGGGCCCTGCTCCTATACCTATTGTTGGTATTGATAAGCTATTCACTAGAGAATTCGTTAAAGAATCTGGAATGCATTCAAACAAAATCATTTCGGCACCCGCATCTTGAAGTTCAATAGCTTCTTTCAATATTTTTTTCTTATCTTCTGGATCTCTTCCTTGAACAGAATAACCACCAATTCTATTTATTGATTGAGGTGTAAGACCAATATGAGCACATATTGGAATGCCTTGTGAGGATAAAGTTTCTGTAATGTTTAACATCCATTGACCGCCCTCAATTTTTATAGAATTTGCTCCTGCCTGCATAATCCTGGAAGCATTTTCAAAAGCAAGATCTTCGGTCGCGCAACTCATAAAGGGCATATCCGCCATAATATGTGCGCTCTTGTTTCCTTTCTTTACACATCTTAAATGATAAATAATATCATCGACAGAAACCGGAAGAGTTGAATCGTGCCCTTGTATAACCATGCCTAAGCTATCTCCTACTAAGATCATCTCGACCCCACAGTCACTCAAAGTTTTTGAAAGAGTAGCATCGTAGCAAGTAAGTGCTGAGAATTTAGTTTTGTTCTTTTTGTGCTTTCTAAAATTTTCAATTGTAATTTCAGATGATTTAACAATGCTCATAGCTCAAGAAGATATTTTATCAATGATGTTTGAAGTTGATTTTCCTTTGGTAAGTTTAACTAACTTGATTTGACCTCCATAAGATTCAACAAATTTCCTACCGACTACTTGTTCTTTAGTATAGTCGGCTCCCTTAACCAAAATATTGGGCTTCAATTTTTTGATTAATTTCAAAGGATTTTCTTCATTAAAAATAATTACTTCGTCAACAAATTTTAAAGCTGAAAGTATGTTCTTTCTTTCAGACTGACTAATTATTGGCCTATCAGGTCCTTTTAATCTGCTGATTGATTTATCAGAGTTGAGACCAACAATTAATTTATCTCCGTAACTTTTCGCTTGTTTTAATAGATCTAAATGACCGGAGTGAATGATATCGAAACAGCCGTTTGTAAAAACGATAACTGGTTTTTTATTGCCTTCTAAGGCCATTAAGCTGGCAATCTCATCTTTGTTAACGGTAGAAGTTCCCAACTTAGAAACTGAAATCGAAGCTGCTAAGTTAGCAAATTCAGCAGCAGAAAAAATATCCTTACCCTCAGATAGAGCTGCGCCCAAAGCAGATATTGTCGTATCTCCTGCACCTGATACGTCAAATACCTCTTGAGGATAAGCATTTATGAATTCTTCTTTAATTTTTTTATTTGATTGAGTGAGAACATACATTCCCTCAGAGCCTAGAGTTACGATAAGTGATTCTAAATTCAAATGCTCCAGCATTTTTTTCGCTTTTTTCTGTAAATCCTTTTTAGAACTTACCTTACCCATAATATTTTCAAATTCAGATTTATTAGGAGTGATTAAATTTGCTCCTTTGTACTTTGTAAAATCTTTACCTTTTGGATCAATAAGAATCTTTTTCTTTAATTTTCTGGCAGATTGAATTAGTTTTGTTGCATTAAAAATAGTCCCTTTTCCATAATCTGAAACTATTATGAGGTCTGTTTTGGCAATATTTTTTATAAATATATTAAATATATTACTTAGCTTACTCGCATGAAAATACTGCTCATAATCTATTCTTGCCAATTGCTGATTGGAAGACATCAATCTTTGTTTACAAATAGTTTGAAAGCTTATTTCTGACAATAAATTAAAATTAATGTTTTCTACCTTTAAATGTTCTTTCAATGTAGAGCCAAAATGATCTTTGCCAACAGCGCCAATTAGAAAGGGTTCAATTTCAAGATGCTTTAAATTATTTGCCACATTAGCTGCGCCGCCCAACTGAAACTTAGACTCTTTAAAATTTATAACTGGTACAGGTGCTTCTGGAGAAATTCTTGAAGATTCTCCGTGGAGATACCAATCGATCATGACATCACCGATTACAGTTATTTTCTTTTTCATTCCTTATATCAAGATAAAAGATTCTATATCAGAACTAAGTTGATCGCCCTTTTCCATTGGAAGGAAATGTGAAGCTTCGTAAGGTTTAAGCCTAAAGTTATGATATTTTTGGAAACTTTTTCTTGCGCCAGCTCCCATGGTTGATGCAATTAATGCATAAGGCACGAATACGTCACACTTAACTTTTTTTATATATTTCCAAGTATCTAGTGAAGCAGTATTGAAGACCTCTGCTTCCCAATGAGGGTGGCAGCTTAAATAAGATCTATTTTCTTCGACAATCATTCCTCCATTTAAGTAATCTTGCAAAATATCATCATCCCAAGATCTATAAGCTCCTCTACCTTTAAAATGGATGAATGCTTCTTGCTTTGATGCAAATTCAAACCTTCTATTTTTGGCAGCCAAAACCATATGAGAAGTTTTATTCAATCTAAAAAATTTTTTTACTCTCCCGTAAGAAGAAAATTTGGGACCTGGTAAAACAGGATCTATTAAGAATAGTTTAGAAATTTCTGAAAATTCTGTTGAAAGTTTTAATGCAATAATTGCTCCCATTGAATGGCCTGAAAAAAATAATTTATCTGATGAAAACATTTGAACGAAATCTTTTGCATCATCAACAAATGAATTCCAAGTAGTGAGTTTCCCAGGATTTGCATTTGCTAAAGATAATCCATGCCCTCTTTGATCTAGAGAAATTATTTTGTAATTGTCACCCAATTTTTTTGATAGCTTGCTTAGAAAGTTATTGTAAGTTTCTGCATTGAAACCAGTGGCATGAAAGAAAAAAATTAAGTTTTTTGCTGCTTGGTTTCCATGAGTTAGATAGGAAAAATTTTCTCCTTTTGAATTCGTGTAGACTTCCCTAGTAAACATTTTTTAAAGTGAATTGGGTTAAAAATTTTAGTAATCATATAGGTTTCCTTGATTTTTCTGAAGCAGAAAGACTTTTTGAATTAACATCAGAAGTCTCAAAAAAAGGTCCTTGCCTGGAAATCGGAACTTATTGCGGAAAGTCTTCGTTGGTTATTGCTGAAGCCTGTGCAGCTAATGATAGTTATTTAATTACAGTTGATCACCATATAGGCTCAGAAGAGCATCAGCCTGGGGAAGAATATTTTGATAAAAATTTTTATGATGAAAGGATTGATAAATTTAATACCTTTCCAACTTTCAGGTCTTATATTGAGGATTTTCCTTACAAAGAATCTATATTGCCCGCAATAGGTGATTCAAAAGAAGTAAGTTCACTTTGGCCAAAAAATTATGAGATTAGTCTTCTTTTCATCGATGGCAGTCATAGCAAAAAATCAGCATTTTCAGATTTTAAGGCTTGGAGTGATTTCATTTGCAAAGATGGTTATTTGCTCATTCATGATGTTTTTCCTGATCCTAATGATGGAGGAAGGCCGCCCTATGAATTATTTGAATATGTAAAGGAAACAAAGCAATTTAAATTTATGGAACTATATGAAACTTTAGGAATTTTAAAAAAAATTTAGACTACAACTTCTTGAAGAAGTCACCTGCCGAAGTAAATCCATTTAACGCATTCGCTGCAAGAATATAAGCTGCTGCAGTCCAAGTAGGTTTTTCAATTGGCCAATATTTCCTATCATCAAAAACATAGCCCATCCAGAAAATATTATCTTTGGGATCTTTTAATTGGCTTACTTTTTTAAAAAGATCTCTGGCTTTTTTGATTTCATCTATTTTATTTAGCGTTATTATTAATTCCGATGTTTCAGCCACAGTGATCCAAGGCCTATCACTGACGCATCTACAACCAAATTCCTCTTCGATAAAAATATCCCATTTGGAATTAATTTTTTTTATAGCTTCTGATTTATCATAAATTCCTGCCAAAATTGGATAATACCAATCCATACTGTATCTTTCTTTTGTGTCCCAATTCCTGTCAAATCTAGATGTGTTATTTAAAAAAACTTTTTTTAGAGCTATAAGTGAACTTTCTACTTGATTAGAATTTTTACCTAACAAATCAAAAATTTTTTTATAAGCCTTCAAGCTCATATAGATTGATGAGTTACCTGTTTTTAAAGCATCGTCTAGCCATTTTCCATTTTCCATAGCCCAAGAGAATTCACCGAAATCAGTTTGCGCTGAGAGAGTAAACTCAAGAGACTTTTCAAGAGTTGGAAGCAAGTTTTCTAAGAATTTCAAATCTCTATAGCTCTCGTAATTATGAAGTGCTCCAATTGCAATATACGAAGAGAAGTTCGATTCTTTTCTAGAAGAAATATTCTTGTTTGCTTGATACTCTGAATACCATGATCCATCATCCTCTTGATGATCAATAAGCCATTGGAAGCCTAAAGATGATTTTTCTTTTTCTCCAAAAACATCCAAAGCCATGCAGCATTCAATATGGTCCCAAGGATCAAGAATTTTCTCTTTCTCTGAAGGAATTCCCCCCCCTTCATTTTGACTCTCAGCAATGTATTCCGAAAGATGATTTAACTCAGATAAAGATTTCAAAACTAGATTCTAATTTTTTTCAAAATAAATAACTGTGCTTTTACCAATTAAAGGTTGCAGTATTTTTTCTAGAAGTCTTGTTATGAAAGGTTTTTTCATCATATCCCATACAAGAAAGTCATGATATTTGTTCACTAAGTATGAATTGTCTTGGTTCTTCCAAAATAAGCATTTTAACCACCAATACGGACTATGAAGTGCATGTTCACGATGTTTCTCTATAAATTTGCAATTCCTTTCCTCAATCATTTTTCTTAATTGTTTGTATTTAAAAATCCTTACATGTCCACCTGGTGTTAATTGGTAATCTTTACTAAGAGACCAGCAAACCCATTCTGGAAAGAAAGAAGGAACACTCACAGCAATTTTACCTTTTTGCTTGGTAACTCTGATAATTTCATCAACTGCACTATCAACCTCTGGAATATGCTCTAGTACCTCTGAACAAATCAAGCAATCGAAAGTCTCGTCAGCAAAAGGAAGATTCGTAGCATCAGTACATCCAAAATTACAACTTTTCTTATCAGATTTTTCATCGAATTGTGGAAAATTACTCACAGCTTTCTGAACATCCTTTGGATTTAAGTCAAAACCATAAACATCTATATTCGCATGCATGTATGCACCAAAACAATGCCGACCTTCTCCGCAACCTAGGTCAAGAATCTTTGCATTATCTGAAAGATTAAGTTTTTGAATATTTATTGTTTGCATGATTCACTATAATCTGTTGGTATATATCTTCTAACTTTAAAGCAGCATTGTGCCACGTAAATTTATCTTTAACTCTTGATATACCTTTGGCTACAATGTTTTTTCTTAAATCTTTTGAAGAAAATAATTCATTTACAGCATCAACGATAGCATTTTCATCTCCAGGGATAATAACCTTTCCTGCCTCTCCAATAATTTCCTTTAAAGATCCTCCATCGGATACCACTGCAGGGACTCCACAAGCCATTGCTTCTGCAGCAGCAAATCCAAAACCTTCGTACAAGGAAGGAATAACTACTACATGAGATGAGCAATATTGTTCTCTTAATTCTGAATGAGATAGACCTGATACAAAATTTATATCATCTTTGAGATCCAAACTATTTATAAGTCTTTCTGTGTGTCCCTCCTCTCTTATTTTTCCTAAAACACTCAATTTAGCCTTTGGATAATTTTTTTTGATTTTTGGAAAAGCTTTGATCATATAATCTAAACCTTTCATCGGTACGTCTGAGCTTGCTATGGATAGTATTTTGTAATCTTCATAAGGCTTTTCGGAAGGATAGAAGAAACTTAAATCTATGCCATTATAAACAACTTCAATACTTGCTTCCTTCAACGAAAAATCCTTAATAACATCTTTCTCAGATGATTTAGAGGGAACAAGAATTTTTTTTAATT
>CEOF01129407.1_pt1 | contig 11881 bp, 10 predicted proteins | sample 361311 | NCBI WGS metagenome assembly CEOF01 (sample SAMEA2619667, study PRJEB7988) | marine metagenome | biome: marine biome (ENVO:00000447); feature: surface water layer (ENVO:00002042); material: "saline water (ENVO:00002010), including plankton (ENVO:xxxxxxxx)" | depth 5 m
GAATTATAATCTTGAGGTAAAATTTGATGTTTCATAAAGTATTCTCCTGTAGGACTATCTTTTTGTATAGATCCTGCGGGAGATATATGATCTGTTGTAATCATATCTCCTAAAATTAATAATGGTCGAGCGTCATTTATTGACTTAAACCCTTCTGGCTCATCTGTCATATTTTCAAAAAACGGAGGTTTTTTTACATAAGTAGAACCTTCGTTCCAATTATATATACTGCTCTCTTCAGTTTTAATTTTTCTCCATTGATCAGGTCCGGTTAAAACATTTGAATATCTTTTTATAAACATTTCAGGATTTAAAGACACTTTTAAAGTCTCTTCTATTTCTTTGTTAGATGGCCAAATATCTTTTAGAAAAATATCTTTTCCTTCTAAATTTTTACCAAGAGGATCCTTGTATAAATTCACAAACATTGAACCAGCCAAAGCGTAAGCAACAACAAGTGGTGGAGATGCTAAATAATTTGCTTTAACTAAAGGAGATATACGTCCTTCAAAATTTCTATTACCAGATAAAACTGAAACAGCATATATATTATCGTTTTTAACTGATTTTGTTATATTTTCTGGCAGTGGGCCAGAGTTACCAATACAGGTTGTGCATCCATATCCTACTAAATTAAAACCAAGATCATCTAAATATGAATTTAATCCTGCTTTTGATAAATAATCAGTAACTACTTGTGATCCAGGAGCTAATGAAGTTTTAACCCATGGTTTAGTTTTTAATCCAAACTCTACAGCTTTTTTTGCAAGAAGACCTGCTGCAATTAATACATTTGGATTTGAAGTGTTTGTGCATGATGTGATTGCTGCAATTAATATTGATCCATCACTTATTTTATAATCAGTTCCTTCTACATTTGAGTTATTTAAATTTTTTCTATTATTAATGGTTTCAAAAACTTCTTTAAAATTATCTGACGCATTTGTTAATAATACTTTATCTTGAGGTCTTTTTGGTCCGGATATTGTAGGAACCACTGTAGACATATCTAATGAAATAGTATCGCTAAATTCTATATTATTACTCTTCCAAAGACCTTGCGCTTTTGAGTATTCTTCGACAATTTTAATTATTTTATTATCTCTACCTGAAAATTCTAAATACTTTAATGTTTCTTCATCTACTGGAAAATATCCACATGTTGCACCGTACTCTGGGGCCATGTTCGCAATTGTTGCTCTATCTGCTAGAGTTAAATTTTTTAAACCTTCTCCATAAAATTCAACAAATTTTCCAACAACACCTTTATCTCTTAACATTTTTACAACAGTTAAAACTAAGTCTGTTGCTGTTGTGCCTTCAGGTAATTTGTTTAAAATTTCAAAACCTATAACTTCAGGTATTAACATAGATATAGGCTGACCTAACATACCAGCCTCTGCTTCAATCCCTCCAACACCCCAACCCAGCACTGACAATCCATTGACCATTGTTGTATGACTATCGGTTCCAACCAGTGTATCAGGAAATAAATAATCATTTCCTTCATGATTCTCCGACCATATAACTTTTGATAAATATTCTAGATTTACCTGATGGCAAATTCCAGTACCCGGGGGTACAATTCTAAAATTATCAAATGCTTGTTGTCCCCATTTTAAAAACGAATACCTTTCTCCATTTCTTTTAAATTCAATTTCTACATTCTTTTCGAGAGAGTTTTTTTGTGCAAATTTATCTACTTGAACTGAATGGTCTATTACTAAATCAACTTGGGATAGCGGGTTAATAGATTTTGGATCTTTGTTTTTTTCTTTAATTGCCTCTCGCATAGCAGCTAAATCCGCAACCGCAGGGATTCCTGTATAATCTTGCAGTAATACACGGGCAGGTCTATAAGCAATTTCTGTAGAAGACTTTTTATTTTTAAGCCAATCTTTAATTGCATCTATTTGATTTTTTGTGACAGATACATCGTCTTCATATCTTAATAGATTTTCTAAAAGAACTTTTATAGATTTTGGTAATTTTGATATCCCATCAAGGCCATTATTTTCTGCCTCTGCTAAAGAAAAGTATTTGTAAGTTTTTCCATCAATATTTATTGATGTTAATGATTTATACGAATTCTTGTTACCTGGTTTCATAAATATTAATTTTATAAATTATTTAGTCGAAATTATGTATCAGATTTATAAGTAAAATGTAGCTATACATGTTAATAAAAGAAGTGACATAACATAGTTAAAATACTTAATAAATTTATCATTTGTCGCAAATCTTCTCAAAAATTTACCAACCAAAGTCCAAAATATAATACTTACCAAAGCAGAAAAAAAACAAACAGAGATTACCCAAAATGAATGATTTAAAAAATTTTTACCACCCTCAACATAAGTAGAAATTATTATTATTCCTACAATTACACCTTTTGGATTTAAAAACTGGAAAAAAAACGTTTCAATAAACTTTAATGGACTACCTTTTTGTTTCTTTTTTATGCTTTTAGAGAAAGAGATTTTGTAGGCTAAATAAATTAAAAATACTGATCCTGCAACTTTAAGTATTTCTTGTATAAGGGGATAAATTTTAAATATATTTACAAGACCAAAATTTAAAACACAAACCATAATGGTAAAACCAAATATAACACCAAGCATATGAGGAAATGTCTTAACTATACCGAAGTTAAAACCTGAATAAGAGGCTACTATGTTATTTGGGCCGGGTGAGCAACTTGTTGCAAGCATAAATAATAATAAAGACAAAAATTCTGGATGCATAAAGCTATGCTATAGTCAAACCATTTTCTGCTTTTTGTGAAGGGTGAACCAATGTAACTCTTCCTTCTTTGTCAATAGAGCCAAGTATTAAAACTTGAGATTTAACACCTGCTATGTTCTTTTCAGGAAAATTACAAACACCAATGACTTGTTTGCCTAATAAATTTTCCTTATTATAATAATGAGTTATTTGAGCTGAAGATTGTTTTATTCCAATTTCTTCTCCAAAATCAACCTCTACTACTAAAGATGGTTTTCTCGCTTTTTCATTTTTTTTAACAGAGATTACAGTTCCTAATCTAATGTCAACTTTATCAAATATATCGTAGGTTATTTGTTCTTTCATGAAATTAATATATAATTAAATTAATAAATGAATATTAATAACAATCTACAATCTTTATACGAAAACTCAATTAAAATCCTCACAGATTTAATTTCATTTAAAACTATTTCAGGAGAAGATAATTCTTCATTAATTGATTACTGTGATAATATATTGAAAAATTTAGGTGCTGTCTCTTTTAAGACTTTTGATGAAGATAAAAAAAGAGTAAATCTTTTTGCTACTCTTAAAGCTAAAAAACAAAATGGGAAGAAACCAATAATACTATCTGGGCATACAGATGTAGTTCCTGTTTCAAAAAGTTGGTCCACTGATCCTTTTAAAGCAACTATTAAAGAAGATAAACTTTATGGAAGAGGTTCGTGTGATATGAAAGGATTTATTGCTTGTACTCTAGCATATGCACCTATTTACTCTAAATCAAATCTAGATAGAGATATAAATTTTTGTTTTACTTTTGATGAAGAAACAGCATGTCAAGGTGCTCCTATTTTAATAGAGGAACTAAAAAAAAGAGGAATTAAAAATGGGATATGTATTGTTGGAGAACCAACTAATATGAAAATTATAGATGGTCACAAGGGATGTTATGAATATACAACACATTTTAAGGGCTTGGCTGGTCACGGCTCTGCTCCTCACAAAGGTGTAAATGCAGTTGAATTTGCATCAAAATTTATTAGTAAACTTTTAGAATTAAGGGAAGTACTTAAAAAAAGAGCACCAAAAGATTCAGTTTTTGATCCTCCATTTACTACTCTTCAAATTGGTGGAATTTCAGGTGGTATAGCTAGAAACGTTATAGCGGATAAATGTAAAGTTGATTGGGAATTAAGACCTGTAGTTAAAGAAGATGGTATTTTTGTTAATGATGAAATTGAAAAATACATAAACAAAACACTGTTACCTGAAATGAAAAAAGTTTTTCCCGGTTCATCAGTTTCAAAAGAAATTATAGGAGAAATAATTGGATTTGATAGAGAAGAAAAATCAGATGCTTGTGAATTGGTTTCAAGTATAACTGGAGATAATGTAAGAAATGTCGTCTCGTTTGGAACAGAGGCGGGATTATTTCAAGAAATTGGTATTAGCACCGTAGTATGTGGACCTGGATCTATAGAACAAGCACATAAGGTAGATGAATATATTAAATTAGATGAATTAAAAAAATGTTTAAAATTGCTTGAGGGATTAAAAGATAAATCAGTTTTTAATTAATTCCAGCCACCAACCGTTTTAACCTCTAAGAATTCAATTAAACCTTCTACACCTGCTTCTCTTCCTATACCTGAATGTTTATATCCACCAAAAGGTGATGCTACCGCTATACCGACTCCATTTACATCAACCATTCCGGATCTTAACTTTCGTGCTACTCTTTTAACTTTTTCCTTATCCTGAGTTTGAATGTAATTTGTTAAACCATAAGGAGTATCATTTGCAATCGAGATTGCTTCATCTTCATTCTCAAATGGAATAATGGACAGAACGGGTCCAAAAATCTCTGTTCGAGCAATTTCCATTTGATTGTTTACATCAGCAAAAACAGTTGGTTTTACATAATAGCCTTTTTCAAAACCTTTAGGTTTTCCAGTACCTCCTGCAATCAATTTCGCACCTTCATCAATACCTTTTTGAATTAACCCTTGGATCTTATTATATTGCGTTTCAGAAACAACTGGTCCAATATGTTCTCCATCTTTTGCTGGTAAATCCACTTTAGTGTCGTTAGCTAACTGTTTAACTTTTGCTACAGTATCATTATAAATTGATTTTTCTACTAACATTCTAGTTGGAGCGTTACAAGACTGGCCAGAATTTCTAAAACATCTTTGAACACCTCTTGCTACAGCTTCTGAGTCTGCATCTTTAAAAATTATATTTGCTCCCTTTCCTCCTAGCTCTAAACTTATTCTTTTAAAATCTTTTGCAGCATTTTGAGAAATTAATGCCCCAGCTCTCGTTGAGCCCGTAAATGAAATCATGTCAATATCAGGATGGCTTGTTAAAGCATCTCCAGTAACAGCCCCATCTCCATTAACTAAATTGAAAACACCAGCTGGAAATTTTACTTCATCAATCATTTCTGCGAGCAACATTGATGACAGAGGTGCTATTTCTGATGGCTTTAGTATAACTGTACACGCAGATGCTAGAGCTGGTATAACTTTTAAATTAACTTGGTTAATTGGCCAATTCCAAGGAGTGATTAAAGCACATACTCCCTTTGGTTCGTACAATAATTTTTGATTATTTTTTTCTTCTCCTAAATCTCTTTCAAATTTAAAATCTTTTAAAATATTTTTGAAAGATTTTATATGACTTGCGCCAGTTGCGGCTTGCATTTCAGTTGAAAATTTCATAGGCGCACCCATTTCGAGTGTTATAAGTTTTGCCATTTCAGCCCATCGTTTTTTATAGATTACATATAATCTTTCTAATAAATCTAATCTTTCCTCTTTTGATGAGTAAGCCCACGATTTAAAAGCTTTTTTTGCAGAACTTACTGCTTTATCTATATCTTTTTTCCCTCCAAGTGATATTTCTGCACAAACCTCTTCATTTGAAGGATCAATAACTTTAAAAATTCTTTGCTCTTCTGGGGAAACCCATTTGCCATCAATGTAAAAATTTTTTTTATCTAACATTTTCTAAATTTATCCTATACTTTTTTATTTGCAAATAAATTTGTTAATTCATAAATAATTGTAGCTGCAGCTAATGATGTGAGTTCAGCATGATCATATGCAGGTGCAACCTCAACAACATCTGCAGAAATTAAATTCATACCTGACAACCCTCTTAATACATTTACCATTTCTCTAGTGGTCATCCCTGCAATTTCAGGTGTACCAGTACCTGGAGCATGTGCAGGATCTAAAACATCTATATCAATTGATAAATATAAGGGATTTTCTCCAACTCTATTTCTTATTCTCTTAACAATTTTATCTATACCTTCTGTTTGAAATTCATCACAATGAATTATTTTAAAACCAAAACTCTCATCATTCTTTAAATCATTTCTGCTGTAAAGAGGGCCTCTTATACCAACATGCATTGAAGCATCGTCTAAAAATAAATTTTCTTCACGAGCTCTTCTAAATGGAGTTCCGTGAGTATATGGAGCTCCAAAATAAGTATCCCATGTATCTAAATGAGCATCGAAATGTACTAAGGCTATTGGGCCTTTATTAATTTTATTAATTGATCTCAGCAATGGAAATGCAATCGTATGATCACCTCCCATGCTAATTATTCCTCCAACTTTTTCTAATAGCTGCGTTGAACCATCTTCAATTTGTTTTATTGCTTCATTTATATTAAATGGATTACAAGAAATATCACCTGCATCTGCAACTTGTTGAACTTTAAAAGGTTCTACGTCATAGTCTGGATGATAGTTTGTTCGTAGATGTCGAGATGCTTGTCTAATACTTTGAGGCCCAAATCTTGCACCGGGCCTATAGCTGGTTCCAGCATCAAAAGGTATGCCAACTATAGCTACATCGCATTTTTCTACATCTCTAAGTTCTGGTAACCTTGCAAATGTACTTGGTCCTGCGTATCTAGGAACCTTTGTTCCCATAACTGGTTGAATAGGTTCCTTTTTTTTTTTCATATTATTTTAAAACTATTATTAATAAAATAATAAATGCGGCCGCATAATAAAAAGGCATTGCCTTTCTCCAGGATAATAAAATTTTTTCAGCAGATTTTGCTTTTTTTTTTTTCATATAAATATAAATGTACCATAATTAATTAATTTGTAATATCACTTAAATAAGTAAAATGAAAAAAATTTTCATAATTATTCTCTTATTAATGAATTATAATTCTTTGAATGCAGATGAGACATTTAGTTTAACTAAAATTCCAAATCTTAAAACATATAAAATTGACTCATATAATGGTCTTAAATATTTAATAGCTAAAAGACCCTTTCAAGTTGGTATCCGTGAGAATAATGTAACATGTTTTAATAGTGATAAAAAAAACGTCGAAGAAAAATTTAATTTATTATTAAAAAATTTTGATATCTATAACCCAAATTTTTTAGAAAAAATCAATTTAAAATACATAGTCTTATGCGAACGACTTTCTGTTGCAAACATTGATGCGGCTGGAGTTCCCAATTTTAAAATGAAAACATTAATATTAGATATAAATTTTGATAAGAAGTTTTTTGAAAGAGTTTTGCATCACGAAGTCTTCCATATGATAAACGACTCTTTTAAAGAGCAATTTCCAGAAGATGAATGGATTAGATTTAATCCTAAAGAGTTTAAATATGCAGAATGCTCGACGTGTTCGAATCTCTACGATTTGTCAATTATTAATGAAACTAACGGTTTCATAACAGAGTATTCAATGACTACTGCCTCGGAGGATATGGCTGAAGTATTTTCCTTCTTAATGAAAGATAAAATAAAGCTTTATGAAAAGTCAATAAAAGATCCAATACTTAAAAAAAAAATTTCTTTTATAAAAAAAAATATCTTAAGTATTTATAATAATTTTAACTTTGGGTTATGATAAAAAAACAAAAGCAATCTACATCTGAAAAATTTTTGTTATTTTTTGTAATAATTTTGGGGATTGTAACAATTGGATCTTTTTTAGTTGTTAAAAATAAATGTTTATTTGTAAAAAAATATGATCCTAAAAAATTATCTTTTGATAATCCAGAAAATATTGCAGTTTTAAATGCACCTTGTGGAAATGTTATTATTGAATTGTATCCGGATATTTCACCCAACTCAGTTGAACGTTTTAAAATGTTAATAAATTTAAATAAATATGACAATATTGCTTTTCATAGAGTAATAAAAAATGTTTTAGTTCAATCTGGAGATTTAGAGTACGGTAAAAAAGATAACCTAAATTATTCATATATTGGAACTGGGAAATCCGGGTATGGAAAAATAAATTCTGAGTTAGATAATAATTTCAAATTTAGACAAGGAACTGTAGCATTAGTTAGAACAGATAAAAAAAATACTGAAGATAGTCAATTTTTCATCTTACTTAAAGATGCCCCACTTTTTGATGGAGAATATTCGCCATTAGGAAAAGTAATTTATGGTTTGGATGTTTTAAATAAAATTAAATTTGACGATAAGGTTGAATATGTTTTAAGACCAGACTTTATAAATACATTAAAAATGTTAGCTACATATTAAATATTATGCATCTTATTGTATTAGTTTTTCAGCTAATATTTTTTAAATTTAATTTTCTGAATTAGCTTGGAATGAATTAAAGTTGATTTTTTTGCATACCTATAAATTATTTATAACATTGGTCTAATAGCTAATTAAAAAATACTATAAGTTTTTAACACTTTAATTTAATAGTAATGAAAAAAAAATTTTTAACATTAGCATCAGATTTAGTTGATTTTTCAAATGGTAATGGTGAATTATCTTTTATTTTTAAAACAAAAATTCATGCAATAATTATATTCTACATTTATGGACATGAAAAAATCACTTTTGAAGACCTATGCAAGATAACTAATTCAACAGTTAGTCGAACTACTATTCAGTCAATTCTTTCTGAGGGAATTAAACTTGGATATTTAAGAAAGTTTATAGATCAAAGAGATAAAAGAAAAAAATACTATAGCTGCGAATTTCTAGAACCAATACTTGAAAAATGGCATAACCATCAACAAAAACTTTTCGGTTAATTTACTAAAGGTTTTCCAGTGCTTAGAGTGTGTTTAATTCTATCTTGCGTCTTTTTTGTTTGAATTAGTTTCATAAAAGACTCTAATTCTAATTTATACAAATCGTCTTCACTTAACGTCTGATCTAACTGAGTGTTGCCACCACTCAAAACATTTGCTAATTCTTTACCAACTTCCATACCATGGTCTAATATAACTTTTTCATTATATAATTTTTCTAAAATCTTTATCATTTTTTCTTTAAGTGGTTTACCAGACAAATTAAAAGTACATTCTTTAGGAGGTATAAAATTTCTATTTTCATCTATTAATTTTTTAGAAATTTTAAACAAACTATTTCTGTTCATTACTTTTTTATCTTCAGGTTTTATAAATTTTAAAGGTTCAGCTTCGACGGTTGAAGTGGCGGTTGTAGCATAACCAATAATATTAAATACTTTAAGAGGTGCATAATCTGGATCTTTTTTTGCTTCCTCGGATTGAGACCATCTCCACAAGACTTCTTTACATCCTCCGCCGGCTGGAACAAGACCAACACCCGTCTCTACCAAACCCATTACGATATTAGTATGAGCCACAACAAAGTTTGATTGTATTGCAACTTCTTCTCCACCTCCTAAAACTAAACCTGAGGGAGCTGATATCACTGGATACTTTGAATATTTCAAGTGTTTGCATGTATCTTGAAAATATTTTATAAACTTTTCGATAGATTTAAAATCACCTTTGTCTGCAAAGTTCATTGTATAAGTTAAATTAACGCCAGCTGAAAACTGCATACTTTCATTTATAATTATCAAAGGTTTATCTGTTGCATTTTTTAATGCATCCATCGAATCATAATCTAATGCACATGCTTTTGTTGTGAACTCGACAATATTAAAATCTTTAAATCTATAAATATCTGCAGATTTATTTTTATCTACCTTAATTGCTTTTGGCTTAATTTTTCCAAGAGTTTCAATGTCTGTATATTTTTGTCTTTCCCCGTAAAAATTTTCGTCTTTTGTTTTTGATAAATTTTCTAAAAATTTATTATTTTCAAAATTATCGATACGTTCAAAAAAATTTTTTACACCAATAGATTTCAGCATTTCAAACGGTCCCATTGCCCAGTTAAAGCCAAGCCTCATTGCTTCATCAATATCATTAAACTTATCTGTAATACCTGGTACTAAAGAAGACGCATATTTTATTATTTTTGAAATAACTGACCATGCATATTCTCCATATTTATCTTTTCTATCTATTAATAAATTTAAATTTACAGTCTCTATGCCAAGATCTATCTTCTTTGTCGGTGCGTATTCTCCAGTTTCAAGATTGATTGCTTCTAAAACTTTTTGATTTTCTAATTTATTCATTCTATAGAAACCACCTTTGCCTTTTCTACCAGTATAGCCAGTTTCAATTAATTTAGTAATTAGTGGGATTTCTTTTGCAACCTCTTGAAATGGGTCGCTTTTAGAAAGTTCTTTAATAAAACTTTTTAAAACGTCTGACATCAAGTCAATTCCAATGAGGTCATATAAACCGAACACTCCTGTTTTAGGAATGCCCATCGGGCGACCAAAAACTGTATCTGCTTCCTCAATTGAAAGTTTCATTTTGAAAGCCTCTGTCATTGCAATCTGCATAGCAAAAACTCCAATACGATTTCCTAGAAAACCAGGAGTATCATTGCAAACGATTGCTCCTTTTCCTAGTTCTTTTTCACAAAATTTCTTCAATGAATTAATTTGATTTAAGTCATTATTTTCACTTTTTACGATTTCTAATAGACCCATATACCTAACAGGATTAAAAAAATGTGTAATACAAAAATCTTTTTTCTCATCTTCATTTAATTTTTCTGATAAAATTTTAATGGGTATTGACGAGGTATTTGATGAAACTATTGCACCTGGTTTTCTTGACTTAAAAATTTTTTCATAAATATTATGTTTTATGTCTATTCTTTCTACTACTGCTTCTACTATCCAATCTGCATCTTTCACAACATCAAAATCCTCTTTTATATTTCCAACTTTAATATTATCGATTTTAGATTTATCAATTAATAATGGTGGTCTAGATTTATGAATTTTTTCTCTAGCTTTTTGACTGATTTCTGTAGTTAAATCTAGTAAAGTTACTGGCACATTTGCATTACATAAATGAGCTGCAATTCCACTACCCATAGTACCAGATCCAATAATTACTACTTTTTTAATTTCCATAAATTTATTTAAATATTTGGATTACCTGTTAATGCCTCTTATTCTTTCAGACCTTCTTCTAAGAAGTTCTGCAGTAACAAGTATTAGCGTTGAAAGAACAATTAAGCAAGTCGCAACAGCAAGAATGGTTGGACTTAATTGTTCTCTTAATCCGGTCCACATTTGAACTGGTATAGTTGTGTTATCTAATCCCGCTAAAAACAAAACAACAACAACCTCATCAAAGGATGTGACAAAAGCAAACAATCCCCCTGATATTACGCCTGGCAAAATTAATGGTAAAGTTATTTTCATGAATGTGTTTACAGGATCACTACCTAAACTAGAAGCGGCTCTTGTAACGCTGTGATCGAAACCTGAAAGTGTTGCAGTAACAGTTATTACAACAAATGGGGTTCCTAATACTATATGTGCTAAAATAATTCCTGTATGAGTAGCTGCTAGACCAACTTTGGCCATAAAAAAGAAAATGGCTACACCTGATATAATTAGAGGAACTATCATTGGCGATATCAAAGCTGCCATTATAATTCCTTTATATGGCATGTGTCTGCTGCTTAAACCAAGTGCAGCAACAGTACCAAGCAAAACAGATCCTAAAGTTGCAAAAATTGCAATTATAAAGCTATTTTTTGCTGCTAATCCCCAAGGATTCTTGGTTCCATAAATCATATCTTCATACCACCTTAACGAAAATGCATCTGGATCAAGCCTCTTCATTCCTTCTGAAAAAACTAAAAATTCCTCAGCATTAAAAGAAAGTGGAAAAATTACAAATAAAGGAGCAATCAAAAAGAAAAAAACACAACTGCAAATAAAAAGGTAAATATAATGCCAAACTCTATAATGTGGTTCTGTGTATTTTGGTAATGCCATATTT
>CEOF01014331.1_pt1 | contig 11838 bp, 13 predicted proteins | sample 361311 | NCBI WGS metagenome assembly CEOF01 (sample SAMEA2619667, study PRJEB7988) | marine metagenome | biome: marine biome (ENVO:00000447); feature: surface water layer (ENVO:00002042); material: "saline water (ENVO:00002010), including plankton (ENVO:xxxxxxxx)" | depth 5 m
CAATAGTATTAAATCATTATTAAAACGCATAGATCAAAAAACACTTTCAAAAGACTCTTTACTATTCTTAGACATCGCACTTTTAACCAATTCTTATTCTCCAAACAAAAATATAAGTGAAAATGAGTTTAATAATTTTAAAATAGATTACTTGATACAAAAAAAAAACTTTAAACAAATAAAAAATTTTATAAATTTAAATCAAGATTTTAAAGAAAATACTAAGTTAATTAAATTTTATTCTGATCATTTTTTGTCATATTCAAATATTGATGAGGCATGCTCTATTTTTGAAATCGATAATTTATTTAATGATGATTATTTAACTAAGTTCAAAATATATTGCTTGATATATGAGAATAAAAAAGATGAAGCTCAATTAATTTATGATTTAAAAATTGATGAAGGATTTAATGAAATATTTTTTGATAAAAAATTTAATATATTGATGGAATATGAAAAACAATCAAATGAAGATATATCGCAAGAAAATATATTAGATTTTCATTTATCACACAGAACTATAAAAGATTTTAAATTTATTCCTTCAGGAGAAACAAAAAAAATTATTTGGGATTATCTTTCTTCAGCAAATCTTCTTGAAGATATAAATTTGATAGATTTAGAAAATGAGGAAAAAGTTAAAATTGTTGAAAAAGCAACCCATCAAAAAAATTATAAAGAAAAAGATTTATTGAATTTATACAAACGCTTTCAATTTAATATAAATCAATTAATAAATGCACAAGATAGCTATCAACTATTACCTTCTTACAAGGGAAGAGCTCTATTATACCAAAAACTTTTACTTTCAAAAGATACTGAGGAAATTCTAAATCTTACTTTTAATTTAAAATCTTCATTTGAAAAAGACGGGATTAAAGATGCCTTTTCAAATGAATTGATCAAGTTATTAGAAAAAATAGATGAAGAAGATGTACCGTCTAACTACACAACTTTTTACAATAAATATATTAATGATAAAAAATCTGAAATTGATAAAAAAATCAAATTTAATAATAAAATAATTCACCAATCAAAATTAATAAATTATTTTCTTGGAAAGCAAAATTTAGATAAAACTGAAAAAGAACTAGCGGACATATTAAAAAAAACCAAAAAAAATAAAAAATATTTCGTATCAAAGAAAGATGTTATTTTAATAGAATCTTTAAAATCTGATGGTGTACAAATACCAAAAAAATACAGAAATCTATATGAAGTAAATTCTTATCTTCCACAAGATATTAAAACTTATATTGAAAATGGAGAAAGTGGGATGATATTGTTAAGACTTGCAGAGATAATTGGCCAAGATGAAATCAAAATTCTTGATATTGATACTATAGAATTTATTATGAGCACTCTTAATCAAATGAATATGGATATTATAAGAAATAAGATTATATTAGATATAATGCCTAGCAAAGTTTAGCTGTAATAATGGCATTAAAAAATTTAATCACAGTTCCTGATGAAATATTAAGAAAAAAATCCAGCAAAATAGAAACGGTAGGTAATAACGAGAAAAAATTAATAGATGACATGTTTAAAACTATGTATCATCATAGTGGTATTGGTTTAGCAGCTATCCAGATAGGAATACCAAAGCAAATAATTGTTTTAGATGTCTCAAGTAAAGATCAAAAAAAAAATCCTATGTGTTTTATCAACCCGGTTATAAAAAAAATCAGTAAAGAAACTTCACTTTATGAAGAGGGTTGTCTAAGTCTACCAAAAACATTTATTGAAATTGAAAGACCAAAAAAGTGTTTAGTTGAATATATTAACAAAGATGGATTAAAAAGCGAAATCGAATGTGATAATTTATTGGCAACTTGTATTCAGCATGAGATTAATCATCTTGATGGAAAGTTAATAATTGATTTTTTATCTAAATTAAAAAGAGATTTAATTGTAAAAAAACTCTCAAAGAGTAAGCAAAATTCAGATAAAATTATTGTTTAAGATGTTAAAAAAAATAATTTTTATGGGAACGCCTGAATTTTCTGTGCCAATTTTAAAATCTTTGTATCAAAATGGCTATCCAGTATCTACCGTTTATACTCAAATTCCAAAAAAATCGAGTAGAGGACAAAAAATTACAAAATCACCAATTCATAAAATATCAGAGTTATTAAATATAGAAGTTAGAACACCCAATACTTTAAAAAATAATAAAATAGAATATGATTACTTAAAAAAACTTGAGGCAGATATAGCAATAGTAGTTGCTTATGGTCAAATTATTCCTACAAATTTTTTAAATCTTCCTAAAAAAGGATTTATTAATATTCATGGGTCTTTATTACCTAAATATAGAGGTGCCGCACCCATTCAAAGATCAATTATGAATTTAGAAAAAAAGTCTGGAATAAGTATAATGAAAATAATTAATAAATTAGATGCCGGACCTGTTTGTAATAAATATGAAATAGAAATTAAATCAAATTACAATTCCGAGATATTATCTGAAAAACTTTCATCACTAGCATCTGAAAAAATTCTTGACAATATAGACAATATTTTTGAAGATAAAGCACAGTTTCACGAACAAGATCATGATAAAGCCTCTTATGCAAAAAAAATTGATAAGGTGGAGTCCAAAATAAATTGGAATTTATCAGCTGATTTGATTCTCGGAAAAATAAATGGACTTTATCCCAGTCCAGGTGCATGTTTTTATTTTAATAGTGTTCGATACAAAATTATAGAAGCTGAGGTAAGTGATACAAATGGACCAGTAGGCTTTGTATTAAACGATTTTCTTAAAATTGGTTGCCAAACTAAGTCTATCAATATTACAAAAATTCAAAGAGAAGGAAAAAATCCTCAAAAAATAAGGGAATTTATGCTAGGTTCGATGATTAAAAAGGGATCAAACTTAAACTAATGTTTAGGTACCAGCTTCTTATTGAGTACGACGGAACCAACTATATAGGATGGCAATCACAACCCAAAGGAATTTCAATACAAAATACAATTGAAAAAAAATTATCTAAACTATTAAAAGAAAAAATAAAATTAATAGGATCAGGTAGGACAGACAGGGGAGTGCATGCAGTCTCACAATCTGCTCATTTTGACACAAAAAAAAAAATAAACAATAAATTTAAGTTTTTAAATTCTATAAATTATTTCTTAAAAAAAAATTTAATTACAATTACTGACATAAAAATAAGAAATAATAAATTTCATTCAAGATACTCTGCAAAAAAAAGAATTTATAAATATGTTATATTAAATAGAAACACACGACCATCTCTCCAGTTGAACAGGGCTTGGTTTGTTATTAAGCATCTGGATATTAAAAAAATTAAAAAAGGTTGTAAAATTTTAGAGGGTACTCATGATTTTTCAGCTTATCGATCTTCAAAGTGTTCAGCAAATAATCCTATCCGAAGATTAGATTTAGTTAAGACAAAAAAAATCAATGATAATATAATTATCACATTTCAATCAAAATCGTTTCTTCAACAACAAGTTAGAGGTATGGTAGGGTGTTTAAAATATTTAGCTGAAGGTAAATGGAATATAAAAAAGTTTAAAAATGTTTTAAAATCAAAAAAAAGAAATTTGTGTGCTCCCCCCGCACCTCCTGAGGGACTATTTTTAAAGTGTATTATTTATTAATTTTTTTTTATTTTTCATTGAGAATTTTTTATTTATTCGCCATCTAGACTCTTCTCTTACTATATAGCCACAGCAATTTTTAGATCGACATTTACACGGAAACTGTCTGTAATCTTTATCAAAACTAAAACCGTAATCACATGTAATTTCTTCTCCTTTCCTTATATCTCTAGTTGCTGTTATCCAAATTTTTAAACCCTTGCCATCATACTCAGCATTAGGACTACAACTATGATTAATTAAACCTGCTGTATTCCACGAAAAATCACCATCCAGTGTGTATCTTTTATTTAAAGTGAATAAGTATATTGGTTTGCCATTGTCATATTTTGTAGATTCATCAACTTGCTTATTTGTAACAATTTTTCCTTTATAATTAATAATTTTTGTACCTGCCTTAATCTTTATTACTGCATAAAGACCTCGACCTTTATTATCGATATTGGATTTTTTAATTTTATACAACTTCATAACTGTTATTTATAATTTATCAAAAATTTATCAATTGAATTCTAAAAGTGCATTTACATGTTCGTTAGCACTCTCAGCAAGTGCATTAAGATCATACCCACCCTCAAGTATTGAAACAACTTTGCCATTTGTGTATTTATTTGTGGCACTTAATGTTCTTTTAGTGATTTCATAAAAATCTCTTGAACTTAATTCAAACTGAGCTAAAGGATCATCTTTGTGAGCGTCAAAGCCTGCAGAAAACAACAAGAAATCAGGCTTAAATTTAACTAGTCTATCAAGGACTCGATCAAAAGCATTAAAGTACTTCTCAGAATTAGTGCCAGCAGGTAGAGGAATATTTAAAGAATTATTAAAGTCTCCCTTATCTTTATCAGTTCCACCGCCTGGATAAAAAGGATATTGATGGGTAGAAATATATAAAGCATTTTTATTATTCCGCATTACATCATAATTTCCATTACCCCAATGAACATCAAAATCAACACATGCAACTTTTTTATATCTAAATTTATTTGTTAAATAATTTAACGCAACACCTGCTTGATTTATAACACAGAAACCCATCGCTTTATTTTTTTCAGCATGATGTCCTGGAGGTCTTACTGCACAAAATGCATTTTTAAATTCTCCATTTTCGATACCATTTATTGCTTTGATTACTGAGCCAGCTGCATCATAAACAGCCTGTTTACTACCAGGTGAAATAACAGTATCCCCATCCAAAAATTTAAGACCATTTTTTGGAAATGAAGTTTTGATATTTTCAATATATTCTTCAGTGTGAGTAATTTTTAATATTTCCTCCGGGACTTTATCTGGTTTATACCATACTAAATCTTTTCTATTCATTAATTTTTTTTTTACAGATAATATTCTTTTTGGCTGCTCGGGATGTCCATCTCCAGTAATATGATTTTCAGAATTATCAGAACTTATAATTGCAGTTTTCACTTAAAATAACTTTGTAAAATTTGTAAATAAATTTTATTCAAATTTTTTAAATCTCTTAAAGATACAGCTTCATTAATTTTATGCATAGTTTTACCAACCAAACCAAATTCTAAACACGGAGATATTTTTCTTATAAATCTTGCATCAGAAGTACCCCCTGTTGTAGATAATTTTGGTTTAATTTTTGTTATTTTTTTGATTATGTTCTGTATCATGAATGTTGTGCTATTTGGTGTTGTTAGAAAAGCCTCTCCAGAAACTCTATATTCAATTTTATAATTCGACTTATTTTTTTTACATATTTTTTTAAATATTTTGTTAAGCCTTATTTTAATGTTTTTTGATGTATGTATGTTGTTAAATCTTATATTAAAAGTTGCCTCTGCAGTACCTGGAATAACATTGTCCACATTATTTCCAATATTTATATTAGTAATTTCTAAATTTGATGGTTGAAAATTTTTTGTTCCTCTATCAAATTTTATATTTTTTAATTCACTTAAAATTTTTACTATTGTTGTTGAAGGATTATTTGCTCTATGTGGATAAGCAACATGACCTTGAATACCCTTTATTATAAGCTTGCCAGTTATACTGCCTCTACGACCTATCTTTATCATTTCTCCTAATCTGTTTGGATTGGTAGGCTCCCCTACTAAACAAAAATTAATTTTTTCTTTTTTATTTCTTAAATAATCAACTACTTTTTTTGTACCATTTACGGCATCACCTTCTTCATCACCAGTAATCAACATACTGATTGATCCATTAAATTTACCACTATTATTTAGAAAAGTACTTACGGCTGCTACAAACGCAGCAATAGAACCTTTCATATCGTTAGCACCTCTGCCAATTAAATAGCCATTTCTAATAAAAGGTTTAAAAGGACTGACTGTCCAATCACCTGTATTGCCTGGTGGCACAACATCTAAATGTCCTGCATAACAGAAATTTTGTCCTTTACTTCCCAACCTTGCATATAAATTTTTAACAGGTTTAAAATTTTTTTCTTTAAATTCAATTATTTTTGTTTTGAAACCTAATTTTTTAAGTTTTTTCTCTAGAAATTTCATTACACCAGCATCAATAGGAGTTACCGAAGGGAATTTGATTAGCTCTTTTGCTAATTCGACTTCATTTAAAATTTTCATGAATTTTACTCTCTTAAAAGATCATTAATTGATGTTTTTGATCTTGTTTTTTCATCAACTTGCTTAATTATTACCGCACAATACAAAGATGGTGCAGAAGAATTATTTTTGTCAGGTAATGAACCAGGTACAACAACAGAATAAGGCGGAATTTTACCATAAGTAATTTCACCAGTTTTTCTATTTACAATTTTTGTTGATTGACCAATATACATACCCATACTTAGAACTGATCCCTCACCCACAATTACTCCTTCAACAACTTCTGACATAGCACCAACAAAAACATTATCCTCTATAATTGTTGGCAATGCTTGAGCAGGCTCTAAAACTCCCCCAATACCAGATCCTGCCGATATATGACAATTTTTTCCTATCTGACAACAACTACCTGCTCTCGCAAATGTGTCTATCATTGTACCCTCATCAATATAAGCGCCAATATTTACGTAGCAGGGCATTAGAACAGCATTTTTACCGATAAAAGAACCTCTTCTAATTGGAGAGTTTGGTGGGTTTCTAAAACCAGCCTTTTCGTGATCATCTTTTGTCCATCCAGCTGTTTTGCCTTTTAATAAATGAGCTTTATCATACCAACTGCTATATGGACCACTTAATGCCTCCATCCCATAAATTCTAAAACTTAACATAATTCCTTTTTTGATGTACTGGTGCGTCACCCATTCACCATTAATTTTTTCAGCAACTCTTATTTTTCCACTGTCTAAATCATCTATAATTTTATCAATTGTATCTTTAATTTTTTTTTCAGAGCTAGGATTAATTTGATCTTTATTTATCCAAGCATCGTTTATAATATTTTCAATAGACATAATTTATTTACTTTTTAATAACCTTATTTCCTTCATAAATAAAGATAGATTTTCAATTTTATGTGAAATATAATCTTTGTCAGAGTCAATCTTTCCAAAATGCTCATCATTAATTAACCAAACAGTTGTACATCCTCGCTCATAACCAATACTTAGATTTTTCGCAATATCCTCAACGTATATTGTTTCTTCTGGGTTAATTCCAAATTTTTTTACCATTAAATCAAAAGTTTTAGCTTCAGGTTTAGGTATATAACCAGCATCTTGGATATCAAAAATTTTATCTCTTCCAAATAAGTCGTATATTCCAAGGTGTCGTAAAATATTTTCTGCATGTGCAGCACTGCCATTTGTAAAAATAAATTTTTCCATATCTAATAGCTCAAGTTCGTTACGCATAACTTTATCTGCTTTCATAAAAGTCAAATCAATTGAATGAACATATGTTAAAAATTCATCTGGTCGGATGTCATGATGAATCATTAGACCGTTTAGGCTTGTATTGTATTTATAGAAATAATTTGTTTGTAGTTTTTTTGCTTCGTCCATATCTATTTTTAGTCTTTCAGATATAAATTTTGTCATTCTTTTTGATACTTGACCAAAGACCTTTTCTAAGGGGTAGTTATTATGTTTGCCATATACACACCCATCCAAATCTAACAATAGATATCTCATTTCCTTTAAATTTTTCATTTTCTTATCAATGTACCCGAACCTTTGTCAGAGAAAATTTCAAATAATACAGAATATTTTTTTCTACCATCGATTATTGCTACAGCTGTCACACCTTTATCTATGGAGTTTAGACAAGTATTAATTTTAGGTATCATTCCTTTGGTAATAGTGCCATCTTTAATCATCTCTACAATTTCTGATGAAGAAATTTCTTCAATTAAATTGTCATCTTTATCCAATACACCTGTAACATTAGTCATTAAAAGAAGTCTTCTAGACTTTAGTGATTGGGCAATTGCACCTGCTGCATTATCTCCATTTATATTATACGTTTGATTATTATTTCCTAAACCAAGTGGAGATATAATAGGAATTAATTTTTTTTTTATTATATTTTTTATTAAATCAACATTTATTTTATTAGGGACCCCCACAAAACCCAATTCCTTAGAATCAGGTAAAACCTCAATAACACTATTCTTTTTTGTGTGCAAAGATATTGACTCAACTCCTTTATTTTTTAAAGATAAAACAATATCCTCATTAAATTCGATTAGAACCGACTCAACAATATTTATAATTTTTTCGTCAGTTACTCTTAAGCCTCTTATAAATTTTGATTTTATATCTGATTTGTCTAGTTCTCTCTGTATTCTTGGTCCCCCACCATGAACAACAACAAACGAAAGTCCAAGTTTATTTAGTATTGTTAAGTCATTTATGAAATTATCAAAAATTTTTCTATCTATAAAAACATTACCACCATACTTAATAACTATTAACTCATCTTTATATTTATCTATATATTTTTGAACTTCTGATTTAGATGGACCATGTTTAGGAAGTATTTTTTCTAATTCCATTTATTGAGAAGTTTTAACAGTTGTTCTTTTCATGATCACATATTGTTGAGCCATTGTAAGTATATTGTTTATTGTCCAATACACAACTAATCCCGAAGGAAATGGAGCTAGTATAACTGTTAAAAAAATTGGAAAGAACATAAATATTTTTGCTTGAATTGGGTCAGGTGGAGCAGGATTTAATTTTTGTTGAAGATACATTGAAAAACCCATTAAACATGGCCAAGCACCAATTATTAAAAAAGATGGTGGATCCCAAGGAATAAGTCCAAATAAATTAAAAAGAGATGTGGGATCTCTTTCGCTCAAATCTTTTATCCATCCAAAAAAAGGCTGATGTCTCATTTCGATTGTTACAAAAAGCATTTTATAAATAGCAAAAAAGAATGGTATCTGAATTAATATTGGAAGGCATCCAGAAACAGGATTGATTTTTTCCTTTTTATAAAGCGCCATCATTTCTTGTTGTAACTTCATTTTATCGTCTTTGTGTAATTCTTTTAATCTTGTCATTTCAGGTTGAAGTACCTTCATTTTAGCCATAGATCTAAAAGAGTAATTAGCCAAGGGAAAAAATGCTAGTCTAATACAAATTGTGATTAAAATGATCGCAATTCCAAAATTTCCAGAAATTTTAAAAAAATAATCAACAACAAAAAATAATGGTTTTACTAAAAAATAAAACCAACCCCAGTCAATAACCAGGTCAAACTTATCTATTTCTAAACTTTCAGAGTATCCATCTATAATACTTACTTCTTTTGCAGCTATGATTAATTTTGTACTACTGCTTTTTTCACTTTGAGGAGTTAATTCTAATGGGTTTGTAGCAATATAATTTGCTTTGAATTTATTTTTGTACTCAAAATCAGCTCTAAAATCCTGATTTTTGCTTGGTATAAGAGTGGTAATCCAATATTTATCCGTTATACCAAGCCAGCCACTTTTTGATGTTATAGAATATTTTTTATCCTCAATATCATCGTAATCTTTTTCAACTAATTGATCATCAAATACTCCTACTAAACCTTCATGTAAAATAAAAAAATTTTGAGTTTCTGGTGATTTATTTCTTACTACCTGGCCATAAGGATATAAGCTGTATGAATTTTCAGTATTATTTTTAACACTCTGATCTATAGTAAATAAGTATTGGTTATCAATACTAAATTTTTTTTTAAATTTAATATTTTGTTTATTAACCCATTCTATTGTAACTGGATTATTTGGTGCAAGATTACTATTACCTGAAATTTTCCATAAAGTATCAGAATTAGGCATTTCTATATTTTTATTATTTGTTACCCACCCTGTTTCAAGATAATAACCATCATTTGTTTTTTTAGGGTTTAAAAGAACGACAGGGTTTGGCTCATCAAGTTTAATTTTATATTTCTTAAAAGTTAAGTCATCAATAATTGATCCTTTTAAAGAAACACTTCCCTTAATTGAATCATTTTCAAATTTAAATCTTCTACTTTCGTTTAAAGCCTCATTTCTTGATATAGCCTCTATTTTTTCAGATTGTTCAATATTGGGTGCATCTGATAGCTTCTCTGTTTTTTTTTGATTATTCTCTATTATTTGTTGATTAGGAGATGGTGCAAAAAACAAACTATAAAGTATAATTACAGCAGCACTTAAAGAAATAGCAGCTATTACATTTTTTGTATCCATTTAAACTTCTTATTTTTTCTTTACTGGGTCGAAACCATCTCCGCCACCTAAAAATTTTATTGGGTGACAACTTAATAGTCTCTTAATGCCTTTAATTAAACCTTTTGCGACTCCTAAATGATTTATAGAATCAATGAAGTAATCAGAGCATGTCGGTAAATATCTACAGTTAAGCCCCATATATGGCGAGATAAATAATTTATAAAGTTTTATTATGGAAATAATTAATTTTTTAATCATTTTACTATTAAAATCTTTTTAAAAATTTCGTTTTTAATGTCTATATATTTATCAAATGCAACATTTTTTTTTGCTATCATCAAGTATGAATATTTAAAATTAATATCAATTTTTTTTATTGCATCATTCATTATATTTCTCAATCTTCTTTTAATTTTATTTCTAGTTACAGCATTGCCTATTTTTTTTTTTACTACAAAGCTTATGTTTAGATTATTTGTATCTTTATTGGATAACTTTTTAATAAATATAGTAGAATATTTATTAGATATTTTTTTACCTTTTAGTATAGATATAAAGTCATCGTTTTTAGAATGACTTATTAATTTTATTTTCATTTATTAACAAGTTTTCTTCTTCCTTTTTTTCTTCTTCTTGAAAGAAGAGATCTTCCACCCTTAGTTTTCATTTTTGATCTGAATCCTGTTGAGCGAGCTCTCTTCAAATTGCTGGGAGAATACGTTCTTTTCATAAAATACGGTCAATTTTTTATTAAATTTCGATCTTTATAGTAATTAAATATATAAATAGCAAACAGAAGATTTTATTATTACGATATCATTTTATGGAAAAAACTAAAAAAATTAAATTATTTATTGGTTTATCTTATTTAATACTATTGGCAACATTTTTATATTACTTATTTTCTAATTTTAGTTTTCATCAGTTAACATCTTATGAATTTATCAAAGACAATATTGATTATTTTTCAAAATTAGAAGAGTCTAATATTTTTATTTTATCTCTATCTTTTTTGATCTTTACAATTTTATGGGTTTTTCCATTGTTAGGGTTTGGATCACCGATTAGTTTAATAGCAGGATTTATTTTAGGAAAGTGGTTAGGCACTTTAATAGCTATTTTGGGTTTATCAATAGGGGCAACTTTTTTATATATTTTTGGAAATTATTTTTTAAAAAATTATATAAAAGAAAAATTTCTTAATAGATTTCAAAATTTGGAAATTAAATTTAAAAAGTCTGAATTTATCTATTTATTAATATATAGATTTATTGGAGGAATTCCATGGCAACTAAGCTGTATTTTACCAGCCATATTTAATGTTAAAGTAATAAATTTTTTCTTAGCCACATTAATAGGCATTATCCCACAAGTTTTTTTAGTTGTTTCAATTGGAAGTGGTTTAGAAAACATAATAAATAAAAATTTAGAACCACCCAGAATAATTGATATTATATCTTCTCAAGATGTTTATTTACCTTTAAGTATTTTTGTTGCTTTGGTTATTATTACAATTTTTTTAAGAAAGCTATTTTACAATAAAAACTAATGGTGCCCCTTGCCCGACTTGCACGGACGACTTTTTCCTTACCA
>CEOF01211747.1_pt1 | contig 11786 bp, 10 predicted proteins | sample 361311 | NCBI WGS metagenome assembly CEOF01 (sample SAMEA2619667, study PRJEB7988) | marine metagenome | biome: marine biome (ENVO:00000447); feature: surface water layer (ENVO:00002042); material: "saline water (ENVO:00002010), including plankton (ENVO:xxxxxxxx)" | depth 5 m
AGATAATGCGGCATCGAAGATCTCCCTGAACTTAGAACTCAGATACGTGAGTGCCAGGGCGCTGCCACCTCAAACGCACGCGCCAGTCGCAGCAGTGTCTTCTCCTGACCCAGCGCGGCACCGATCTGAATTCCGATTGGCAATCCGTCTTGGGTTCTTGAGAGCGGGACCGAAGCTGCGGGAGCGCCGGTTGCATTAAAAAGCGGCGTGAACGGTATCTCGTCCAGCATCCCTTCAAGGTAAACGCACCAATTATCACAATCCATGCTGACCTCGTTGAGCTTTAAGGGAGGCTTTGCAAGTGTTGGCGTCAGCAGCACATCATACTCAAGAAAAAACCGACCGAGAACATCCGCCGCCTGCTGAATTCTTTCAATAGCGCCGACATATTCCACAGCCGTGCGCCTTTGCCCGGCTTCGGCACACGCGATCGTCAGGGGCTCAAAGAGTGTCTTGGGGTTTTGACCCAGGCGTCGTGATAGCACACTACCCACCACACTCGCGATATTGGCAGAAAACAGAACATCGAAAGCCTCTCGCAATGCCGCCCCGTCCACCGGCGAGATGACTTCTTCCACCACACAGCCCACAGATTCGCAGAGCCTACCCGCATCGATAGCGGCCTTTTCGCAACGAGTGTCGATTGTCTCTCCTGCGAAACCGCCGGTGCAAAGCCCCACTTTGAATTGCGGCAGATCACCTTCAAGCGACTGTAAAAACCCGCCTTGTGTATCGGGCGCGCTGTAGATCGCACCCGGAATCGGACCATGGGTGACATCCAGCAGCATCGCGGAATCCCGCACACTATGGGTAACCGCGTGTGCCACACTGAATCCAGCGAGCCCCTCTGCCCTGTCATGACCAAGTGGTACCAACCCTCGGCTAGGCTTTAGACCAAAAAGACCGCAGTTGCTTGCCGGAATTCGGATGGATCCACCACTGTCTGTCGCGTGGGCGGCCGGCAACATACCGGAGGCCACAGCGCAGGCCGAACCGCCGCTGGATCCTCCGGCTGAGAGCGTTGCATCAAACGGGTTTACCGTTGGGCCGAACAGCTTCGGTGCAGTACAGATATTGAGTCCAAATTCAGGCGTGTTGGTTTTGCCAAGAATGACCAAACCCGCCGCCTTGAGACGTGAGACCAGAATCCCGTCCGATTCGGGGGTCGTCTCAGCGAAAGCCTGACTCCCGTTGGTGGCTGGTACGCCTGCAAGCCAGGTGTTGAGATCTTTTACCAGATAGGGAACGCCCGCAAGCGGGCCGTCAGGCAGGCCCTTGGCGATGAGACCCCGGGCCGCATCAAAACACTTAGCAACAACTGCATTGAGTCTGGGGTTGCGCGATTCGATCCGGCTGATAGCCGCTTCAATCGGTTCAGATGGTCCAAGCTCACTCTTTGCGATTAGTCCGGCAAGGCCAACCGCATCGTACTGATCGTATTCACTTTCCACCATGATTGGCGGCTGTGCCATACCGGCTCAGTGCGCGAACTCAGCCTCACTGCGATGGCATTCAATGGCATGGTTGCCTGCTAATTTACGGACCGGGGGCGTTTCCTCATCACAGGTCCCTTCGATGGCCATAGGACATCGATCAAAGAACGGGCAACCCTTTTCCTTCAGCGTCACCACTCGGTCAATACCGGCCTGGGCTTCCTGGGTTTCCATGGTCTCTTCAAGCCAGCCTACCCTGAGCTCCGGAACCGAACTGATCAGAAGCCGTGTATAAGGGTGATACGGCGGAGAAAGCACCTCATCGGTAGTGCCTTTTTCGACCACACGGCCAGCATAGAGCACCACGATTTCATCAGCAAACGAGGCGACGGTCGAAAGATCATGACTGATGAATACAAACGAGACTCCGGTCTGTTTACGCAATCGTTTTAGCAGCTCAATCACATTGGCGCCAACGATTGAATCAAGCGCCGAGATGACTTCGTCGCACAGCAGCACCTCTGGTGACGCAGCAAGGGCACGGGCCAGGTTGATACGCTGTTTCTGACCCCCAGACAGTTCCTCAGGATAACGGCCGGCAAACTCCTGCGGCAGTTCCACCATATCGAGTAATTCACCGATTCGCCGGCGTTTTTCTTCCCCTTTTAGACCGAGATAAAACTCTAGCGGTCTGCCGAGAATATGATCAATCCGCTGGCGAGGATTGAGCGCGGTATCAGCCATCTGGAACACGAATTGGATTTTCTGAAGTTCGGCCCGTTTACGTTGCTCGAGCGCGGGCTTGAGTTCCTCGCCATCAAGCAACACCTGCCCTTTGGCTGCAGGCAAAAGACCTGCCATCACCCGAGCGAGCGTTGACTTACCACAGCCCGACTCGCCGATGATCCCTACACTGTGTCCCCGCTCGATAGCAACATTGACGTCACGTAGGACAGTGATAGAAGGCAGGCCGTTCTGGATTATGCCGTAACCCGCCAGAAGATCTTTAACCTCCAGCGCCGGTGCTTCACGGTGGTGTTCACCGCTGGTTTCATCACCCTGGCCTGCCGCAGGAGGCGGGCGCACCGCATACATCAACCGGCGGGTGTAATCATGACTTGGCTTACTCACCACCTGCTCAGCCGTGCCATGCTCCTGGATTTCACCCGCATACAGCACCACGATGTGATCCGCGATCTGTGCCACGACAGAGAGATCATGGGTCACATAGATTGCGGCCGCACCTTCTTGCTTGATCACTGACTTGAAAGCCTTGAGCACCTCAATCTGAGTGGTGACATCAAGCGCCGTAGTCGGTTCATCCAGTACCAGAAGATCCGGCTTGCCGCACAAGGCGGTCGCAGCCATCAACCGCTGCAGCTGGCCACCAGATACTTGATGGGGATAACGTTTGCCGAGTCTGTCCGGATCGGGCAACTCCAGCGCCCTGTATAGCGTCTCAGCGCGTGCATCGGCCTCTTCCTGAGTCAGGATACCGTGCAGAACGCAGGTTTCAGTTACCTGCTCCCCGATGGTCAGGGCTGGGTTAAATGTTGCCGCCGCACTCTGTGCAAGATAGGCGACGCGCTGGCCACGAAGGCCGCGCAACTGATCAGTATTCATGCTGATGACATCTTCGCCTTCAAGGCGGACTTCACCGCCCGCGAATTCAAGCCCGGGTTTGGTGTATCCAAGAGACGAAAGCGCAATAGTCGTCTTGCCGGACCCGGATTCCCCGATCAGCGCGACTACCTCGCCGCGCGCGACACTGAAACTGACTCCTTTGACGATAGGCATCAGTTCATCATCGTCGTTACGCGCACTGATCCGAAGGTTATCAACCTCGAGAAGCGCGCTCATGAAATCATTCTCTTGGCCAGTTTGCCGCCAGTGGCGGCGGAAATATCATCAACAATCATATTGACCGAAATCGTCAGACTCGCAATCGCAAAAGCCGGCATCAACGGTGCATAAGAGCCCAGAACCAAGCCCGGGAGATTCTCCTTAACCATACTGCCCCAATCCGACATTGGTGGCTGTACGCCAAGCCCAAGAAAGCTCAACGACGAAATAAACAAAATGACCCAGACAAATCGCAAGCCAAAATCGGTTGCCAGCGGCATGGCAATATTTGGCAGAATCTCACGCGTAATAATCCACCAAAGTCCTTCACCGCGAACTTTGGCAGCCTCGACAAAATCGCTCACCATCACTTCCTGCCCGAGTGAGCGCGCGATCCGGAACACGCTCGTCGCATAAATAAAACCGGTAATCAAAATCAGCCAGAAAATACCCGGGCTGTTTAACGCCGCGATAAGAACCAATGCAAACATGATCGAGGGTATCGACAGCAGCGCATCATTAACACGGCTCAATACCATATCCAAATAACGACTTCCAACCGATGCCGCAATGCCGGCCGTCACGCCAATTAAATAAGCCAATAATGTCGCGAGCACCGAGATGCCGATTGTGGTCCGGGCACCATACAGAATACGAGATAACAGGTCTCGACCAATATAGTCGCTGCCAAGATATACGATGTTGCTCGGCGGTTGAAACTCAGTCTCCGGATATATCTCATCACTGCCGGGCACAATAAAAATATCTTCATCCAGAATATCAGCCTCGTGATAGGGTGAGATGCTCGGCCCGATCACAACTATTACGCTCCAAAAAAGCACAATCGCTATACCGATCTTGCCCGGCCAACTTAACTTGATCTTGCGTTTTGGCGGCGCATCTGGCAACTCGTCAAAGCTGAACGATTGGTCAGTGTTGTTCGTTTGTTCAGACATGATTTTTATTTAGGATGACGTAAACGGGGGTTTGAAAGAATCGTCGCCATGTCAGCAATAAAAATCAACACAACATAAACCGCGCAAAAAATCATGGCGCAGGCCTGAACGAGCGGCATATCCCGCATCTGTACGGCCTCAATCATTAATTTGGCGAGACCCGGATAGGAAAAAATCTGTTCGACCACCACAACACCGCCCACCAGCCAAGCAAGGTTGAGCGCGATGACATTAACAATCGGTCCGATCGCATTAAAAAGTGCGTGACGAAGAATGATTCTGCGACGCGGAATGCCTTTTAAAATAGCCATTTCGATGTATGGCGAACTCATGACGTTCAGCACCGTGGCTCGCGTCATTCGAATGATCTGGGAAGATGACAAAATGACGAGTGTCATAAGCGGCATTGCAATCGTTTTCATAAGCAACCAACCGCTTTCATCGCCCCGTAAATAAACGATCGAAGGCAGCCAGCCTAGAGAAACTGCGAACACCAGCACCAGCATAGTAGCGATTAAAAAATCGGGGATCGAGATAATATTTAAAGTTGAAAAAGTAATCGTGCGATCCAGTCGCGTGCCTGGATGCATCGCGGCCAATAACCCAAGGGCCACAGAGATTGGTATCGCAATGGCACCCACTAATATTGTCAACATAGCAGTGTTATCAATGCGCGGCCCGAGCATCTCGACAATCGGCGTACCGAGACCGGCACCCAATCCCGCTTTCGAGATACCAAGATCTCCCATTACCACATTGGATAGCCAAACAAGATACTGTTCGAGAGGATGCTTATCGAGTCCCAGTTTTTCACGCAGCACCGCGGTGTTTTCCGGCGTTGCCATCTGGCCGAGAATGATTTGGGCAATATCCCCCGGCAATAAATTGGTACCGATAAAGATGAGTACAGAAACCACCCACAGCGTTACAAGGCTGATACCTAAACGAGCAAGTAGCGCACGCCAAACCATTTCTATTTATCCAGAGTCCTGAAATTAGAGCTCATCAAACAAAAGGGTTCGCACAACAACGTGCGAACCCTTTCTAATTGAAACTAAGTTGACGGGTTTACGCGTCTTTCCAGATAAACTCTGCCCATCCATTACCGCCAAACTGACCTAACGGGCAATTTGAGAAGCCGTGGATTTTAGGATTATGCGCATCAAGAATGTTGGTATGGGCCGGAATGACCATACCGCTCTTGGTGGATACCAGTTTTTGCATCTCGCAATGCATCTCGTGACGTTTGGCTGGATTAGTCTCCGCCAGAGAGTCCTTAAGCAGCATCCCCATGCGGTCGTCGTTCCAGAACGTGTCGTTCCAGTTGCCGTTTGGCGCGAATTGAATCGCCATCATCGAGTTAGCAGTCGGACGCATGTTCCAAGTCACCACGTTCAACGGTTCTTTCATCCAAACCGCACCCCAGTACCCGTCCGTCGGCACCTTTTTGATCTTTAAGTTAAATCCGATCTTCTTAAGGTTAGCCTGCATAAGGAGCATGGCATCTTCGATAAAGCCAATCACAGGTGCAACATAAGCTTCTGCTTCGTTAATGCCCGACTTATTCAAATGATACTTAGCCTTATCCGGATCATATGCAATTTGTGGAAGCTCACTACAATGGTCGCCGCCGTATGAAATATTAATCGGATGATCGTTACCCACGGTACCTTGACCTCTGAGGAATTTGCGGACAATTCGCTCGCGATCCTGGATATAACGAAGACCCTGCACGAAGTCATCGTCTGATCCTGGCGCGGTGTTTTTGAGACAACAAAGACCGCCATAAAGACCCGAAGGAATTGACAATACCTTGTTACCGGACTCCTCAATTCGACCGATGGTCTTGGCGTTGATCAAGGTGATCATATCGACACTGCCCGCAAGCAATGCGTTCAGTCGTGCATTGGGATCAGTGATCGCCGTGATCTCGATACCATCAAGCCATTGACCGGTGTCACGCCAGTAGTTGTCGTTCCGTGAGTGCGTTGACTTCACACCCGCCTGAAATGAATCCATCCTGTAAGGTCCCGAACCAGCTTCCCACCAGTTCATGGTGTTGGCTTTCACGATCTTCGCCTGCGGCTGAGTCAATTTAATAGGCATATCCGCGTCAGGTGAATTCAGAGTCAGCTTCACCGTGTACTTATCAACCGCTCTCCATTCGATGACACTAGCGAAAAAAGATTTAATCGAGGAGGGAGATCCAGCTGCGATATGACGATTCATACTGAACACGACATCTTTAGCGGTCAGTTCTCCGCCGCCGTGAAACGCCACGCCCTTGCGGATTTTGAAGGTGTACTGTGTCGCGTCATCATTAACATCCCACTCTTCGGCGAGCTCGGGATGCAGACTCATGTCGTCCCCAACCTGGATCAGACCGTTGTACATGGCGTTTGCACGGGTATAGTCGATCGTCGACGTCCCGAGAATCGGATCCAGCGTGTCATCAGGTCCATGCAAGTTCGATGCAAAGGTCACTGACCCACCACGGGTCGGACTTGAAGCTAGCGCACTGGCCGAGCCTAAAAGACTCCCTGCCGTCGTTGCGGTGATGCCCAAGGCACCCATAGCCGCCAGGAATTCACGGCGGTTAACGTGGCCGTCACGATACATCTGTTGGAAAGTTTTTACTTCTTTCATTACCTTTAGTCCTCCCGTGATAAAAAGCTTTCTTAAAATTTTGTCGACTGCAATTGTCGACCATCCATACAAACCGCGTTTCGGAGCGGTTTGCTCAGGAAACGTCTCAATCAGTGAAACATATGCGCAGGGCTCCGTCAACAGGCGCTGTCGCGTCTGACTAAATACGGTGAATCTGCGGTGTAGAAGATTTTCTGACGATACGCGCCTATTTCAGGAAACCCAGAAAACTGTCCGAAAAGTCTCGGAAATTGGACTTTCACACATTATTTCTAAAAACTTTACAGTGATATTGCGCAAAGATCGGATCGATTCCAGAGCACACCCTGCGCGGGGAAGTCATGTTTGCGTAGACTATACTTATGAGTATCAATGACAAAAAATCGATCAGGCGAGCGAGTTTTTGGAATAGATTGATCGGTATTTTGTTGATTCTGGCCAGTCAACCACTCACCGCTGGCTGCCCTTGCAATTACACTCCAGCGACACTGATTCAAATCATCGGTGCGGATACCCTTTTGCTTAATATCGCCGACGTTGCGGAAACCGTTCAGATCGCTGGCATCCAGACACCTCGGCTTGAGGCCCAGTCCGAGTCAGATGAGGTCTGGTGCAAGAGCGAAGGAGAAAAAGCGATCCAGGCACGGGATTACGCCACACAACTTTTGTCGAGGGCGTCAGAGATCTCAATCGACGCGCAAGAGCGCCTTGCCTCGGGAAATCTCTCAGCAGAGGTCTACATAGACAATATAAGTCTCGGTCAGGAGTTGCTTTATAAGTATCTCGCGATAGAGTCCGGGCAAACACCCAGTTGGTGCCCCTGAAGACAGATATGAAATTCGCAACAGCAGATCTTTTTGATAATCACGCAGATGAGCTTGAAGTCTGCGCTCCCATCTTCCTGGATTTTGGCGGCCACACTAATTTCTATGGTCCAATCCGAACGCTGAAGGTTTTTGAAAATTTTGGAATAACGAAATCCACTCTGGCGACCAATGGAAAGGGTCATGTCCTGGTGATTGATGGCGGAGGCTCATTACGATGCGCCATGCTGGGTGACAAACTCGCACAACTTGCGATCGACCATAACTGGAAAGGAATACTCATCAACGGCTGCGTGCGGGATAGCGCCGCGATTTCGAAACTGTCGATCGGAGTCAAAGCACTTGGCACAAACCCGACCCGTCCCTCTCCGGAGGGTGACGGTCAGCTCGACGTTCCCGTACGATTTTCCAGTGTTACTTTCCATCCCGGGCATTTTTTGTATGCGGATGCCGATGGGGTAGTGTTGAGCGAGCACGACCTTGTCGAGAATCGTTAGCGCTCAGGCGACAATTCTCCGGCAGACCCATTCAACCTCCATATCAACTTCAATAAAGCACTCATGCCTCGACGTAAAAGCAGCAAACGTGCGGCGCCGCGTGGAATAGAACAACTTCCTTCGGGGCCGGTCGTGAACCCCCTCTCCCCGATTTCTATCCTCTCCGAGGACGACGTCGCATCATTGCACACGGCATCCCTTGAGGTGCTGCGAAAACACGGCATGCGGTTTTCCCTGCCGGAAGCCCGAAAGATCCTGAGAGAAGCCGGCGCCAGGGTTGACGAAGATAACGCCATGGTGCGATTCGATCCGGATCTCGTCATGGAATATGTCGCCAAAGCGCCTGCCTCTTTTACCTTGCGTGCGCGTAACCCGGTTCATGACCTGCACCTTGATAACCGGCATATCAATTTTTCGTGTGTAAGCAGCGCACCTCATACCACCGACATGCTGAATGGACGTCGTGGGGGTAACCGTGAAGACTTCGAAAATTTCCTGAAACTGACACAAATGGTCAACGTTGCGCATGGTTCCGCCGGCTACCCGGTGGAGCCGATCGACATCGATGTGCCGATCCGCCATCTTCATGCGACCCGATCGATCGTCACGCTGACAGACAAGACCTTTCGACTGTACAACCACAATCGGCAACGCACGCTGGATGCTCTGGAGATGACGCGGATCGTTCACGGCCTGGGTCGAGAAGCATTTGAGAAAACACCCTGCGTGTTTGCATCAATCAACCCGAATTCACCACGTGAGTACGATGCGTCGATGCTGTGGGGCATGATCGAATGCGCGCTTGCCGGTCAGGCATTAATGATCTCTCCTTTTATCTTGGCCGGTGCCATGGCGCCCTCTTCGCTCGCTGGCGCGTTAGCCCAGCAAAACGCTGAAGCGCTTGCCGGTATCGCGTTCTGCCAGATGGTCAGAGCCGGCACACCGGTGACTTACGGCGGATTCGTCTCCAACGCCGATATGAAAAGTGGCGCGCCGGCATTTGGCACACCCGAACATGTCAAAACCACGCTGGTCATTGGCCAGATGGCGCGCCACTACGGACTGCCCTATCGGGCCGCAAACGCCAACGCCTCAAACGCCGTGGATGCCCAAGCCGCGTATGAGTCACAGATGTGCCTGTGGGCCTGCCTCATCAGCGGCGCCACCTATGTCTATCACGGTCTTGGCTGGCTTGAAGGCGGCCTCAGCGCGTCTATCGAAAAGTTCATCGTCGACGCCGAGATGATTCAAGGACTTGTCGAAGCCATTCGGCCCATTGATTTTTCACCTGAGGAGTTGGCCGTCGACGCGATTGGCGAGATTCCACCGGGCGGTCACTTTTTCGGTAGTGCGCATACCATTGAACGGTACGAGCGCGCCTTCTATCATCCGATGCTCTCAGACTGGAGAAACTTCGAAAGCTGGAGCGAAGCCGGCGCACCTGACGCCGCTCAACGGGCAGCACAGATTGCAGACAATCTGCTCAAGGCATATGAGGCACCGCCTTTGGATGACAGCATCGCCCTGGAGCTGGATGAATTTATTGCAAAACGCGAAGCAGAGGGCGGCGCACCGCTGCAATAGTCATTATGAAGATCGCAATTATCGGCGCTGGCGCGATGGGTTCAGTATACGCGGCCTTTCTTGCCGAGGCAGGAAACAAGGTATGGGCCATCGATCTATGGCGTGAGCACGTTGATGCCATCAACCAGCAAGGTCTCAAGGTTTCAGGGGTCAGTGGTGAGCGGACGGTCAACGGCATCAACGCCTCCACCGACATTACCGCCGCCCATAGCTGCGAACTCGTGGTGATTGCGACCAAGGCATCGAGTGTCGCATCCGTCGCAGGCAGCCTGCAGGGTCGACTTCGGGATGATGCGCTGATCCTCACGATCCAAAACGGTCTCGGTGCAGGAGAACGGATAAAGAGCAGCCTCGAGAGTGCGAATATCCTGCTCGGCGTCGCTGGGGGTTTTGGCGCTTCGATACCCCAACCGGGAAGCGTCCACCACAACGGTATGGAACTCATTCGTCTGGGTGAAATGGACGGCGGTATCACCGACCGGCTCGAACGGGTTGCTGACACATGGCAAAGCGCCGGCTTCAACGTCCAAACCTACGAAGACATCAACCAGTTGATCTGGGAAAAATTTATCTGCAACGTGGGCTTGAGTGGCGCCGCCGCCGCATTTAATCGCAACCTGGGAGAAGTGATGGATGATCCCCTGCTCTGGAAAATCGCGAGCAGACTGGCTATCGAGGCCTACGAAGCAGGCAAAGCGCAAGGCATACATTTTTCATTCAGCGATCCCATTCAGTATCTCAAGAACTTTGGCAGCAAGATGCCCGATGCCAGGCCTTCGATGCTTCTGGATCTCAAGGCACAGCGACTCACTGAAGTGGATGCGATAAACGGCATGGTGCCGCAGGTGGCCAAGGCGCAGGGGCTCAACGCCCCTTATAACGAAGTGATCACCGCTCTGATCAAAGCCAAAGAGTCAGAGTTCTCGACCTGATCTCAACGCACATACATGATTATCCACTGAAGACCTGGCGTGGTATAACCATGTTATGGGCATACGGTTGACCACTGAGGACTGGGTTGCAAAGACATCACTGTGTAATATTCGATTTATAAGTTTCATATCTCGATCAAAGTGATTAGGACAGTAAGGTAGCCCCTTAAAACACGCGATTTTGGGTGGCTGGGATCAATCACACTGATCAAAGCCCACACGTCTTTGTTTCAATAGATACACCTACACACGGAAAAATTATGAAAGTATTTATCGTATCGGCTTGGTGTCTGGTTTTTTCTGTATTCACTCAAGCGCATGCTGGTGACCCCATCCCCCAAACAAATTGGGGCGGCGTTTTTAAGGTGCCCGTGGACAAAGTAGATGAAGTAGACCAGGCAGCAAGAAAATGGGCGGACTGGATCAAGGAAACTCATCCTCTTGGATCAGACGACGAGAACAACCTCGCCAGTCTCTCCATTACCAGAAGCCTGCCCCAGGCAGGCTATGTGTATTACGTGATCGTAGAAATCTACCCAACTGCTGCAGGTCTAAAAAACCATCAGAAGATCTATCAGGAGACCAGTTGGAAACCGGAATATTCACCGACATTCTCCGAGTTTGGGTCAAAGGTCATGCGCTATTTGGTCTCAGGCTCTAAACAGCGGAGAACGGTCTACCATCTCGTCCCCTCCAGAGATCATTGATGACCCATACGGAAGAATTAGAGCATTCCTATTTAGTCTGAGGAGTCCGGCCGGGCACGCCTTTGGCAGGCCCGGTCGCTTTCAGTTGGGCTTTGCCTCGCCGGCGCTCTGCAAATGCTCTTTGACCAGTTTCTGAAAAAGGTGCACGCCCTTTTCATGTCGCGGGCTGAGAGGCCCGGGCTGGTAACCCCCCGAAAGATAGTTCTGATGGATATGCGTGCAGATATCAAAATCCTGCTCGATGACGGCAATGTTCCGCTTGATAGTGTCCTGCCGCGCCTCGCGAGCTTCGTCTGAAAGATCCGCAAAATAAAAATCGTAAATTAACTCGGTCCGATCGACACCCAGGGGATTAATACGCGAGG
>CEOF01049343.1_pt1 | contig 11784 bp, 15 predicted proteins | sample 361311 | NCBI WGS metagenome assembly CEOF01 (sample SAMEA2619667, study PRJEB7988) | marine metagenome | biome: marine biome (ENVO:00000447); feature: surface water layer (ENVO:00002042); material: "saline water (ENVO:00002010), including plankton (ENVO:xxxxxxxx)" | depth 5 m
GGGTGCATGTAGGTTATCATAAACGCCTTCACCAATAGGCGGCTTAATATATTCTTGGCCATTATCATCTTCATCGCACGAATATCCGAGAATTGAGATGATCACGATTAACGTGTATATTAGATTATTTTTCATTTACCGAATTTAATAATAAAGTTTAACAGAGAATAAATAACCAAACTAAAAACCTAAAAAACAATAAATTGATATATTTTTAGAGTTTATTTTAATAAGTATATATTTTTTTGAGACTTTTAGTATTGTATTCTTATTTGGCTTATCTAAGAATAAATTTGGTACGTAATAAACCTACAAAGCATTAAGCTTTATACTCAAGAAGTTCTTCAAAACTTAAATAATCAAGTGTTTTTATATGTGTTGATTCAAGTAAAACTTTAGGTGCAAAGCCTTCTTTGTACGCTTCAATCCATCTTGAGACACATAAACACCACTTATCGCCATCTTTAAGTCCTTTAAAATTATAATATGGGATATCTTTAGTTAAATCGTTTCCTCTTTTTTTGGAGAATTCCAAAAATTTATCAGTTACAATGGCACATACAGTGTGAGTTCCAATATCATCAGGTCCTGTTTCGCAACAACCAGTTCTATATGCACCTGTCATTGGATCAGAGCTACACAATTCCAAATCTTTTCCAAAAACATTTAGTTGTTTCATATACTAAAACTTCCATTTAATAAATAATAATAAATTCAATATTAATGTGATAATTGTTAGTCCAATACTAACAGAATGTAAAATAAAAAATAATGAATCGTTTGCTGAGTCTCTCGCATTATTCATAGTAGGAATTATGAAATAACATACTAACATGAAAATCAAAGTTAATATTGATGCAATTTTTGCAAAACTTTGATTTGAGTTTAAGCTATAAATTGTTAATATAGAAAAAATTGATAAAACCGAAATTATAATAAAAAATTTTGGCCAAATATATCTTAGATATGTGCTTGCATCTTCAGGTTGTAATAGATTATTTATTGAAGGGGCAACAATAACAGATTGAAATAATATTAACCCACAAATAGCACCCGAAATAAATGGTGGAAGATTTTTTAAAATTGACATCATAATATTAATTCAAGAAAGAGATAAAATTTAAAATGATCAATATCCCATTGTAAGTTTAAAATAACCCTTTTAAAATTACAAAAACTGTGCCTTATTTATGTTGAAAATTGCTTAGCAAAATTTCCAAAATTTATATGTATATATACTACATATACTATGTAGAAAAAGATAATTAATGAAATAAAAAATAAAATATTTCTTAAAAGCTCATATCTGTCTTTCCATATAATTAATAAAATTGAATTTATATACAGAATTAAGAGAAATAAATTAATATTATTAAATATGCCCAATAAGTGGAAGACCAGTAATAATACTATTGATAAAAAGAAGAATGTATAACTCGAGTATTTGATCAATTTTATTAATATTTTAGATAAGCCTAATGGATTCAGTTTATATAATTTATTTCAATGTATTATTCAATGTTTACTTAATTGCTATATCAATAATTGTACAATTTATAGTTTATCCATCATTTAATAAGATCTTAGAATCATTTAATGAATATCACGAAAGATATACAAAACAAATTTTTTGGATTGTAGGACCAGTTATGATACTGGAAATTTCAACCAGCCTATGGATGTTACTAAACGAAGTTGAAAGAAATCTGATACCTGGGTTAATTGTTTTGGTTATTTGGTTCCTTACTTTTATTTACATTGCACCTTTACATAAAAAATTAAGTAAACAATTTACAATACATAAACACAAAAAACTCCTAAAATTAAATTTTATTAGAACAATGTTATGGCTATTAAAGTTTTTAGTTTTAATTAATATTATATTTTTTAATACTTAAATTAAGATCTTATCGTATTTTTAAGAATTAAAGTAAGGTAAATGAAATTAATCTCGAAAAATCAAAATCCACCAGAAAGAATTACACGCTTTATAATTTCTATATTTTTAATACCGTCATTACTCATTTATGATGTCAGTTTTTTTTCAATTATTCAATCAATTGTTGGATTCGTGCTTTTTTTTAATGCAATAGTTGGAATTTGTGCGATTTATAAAATTTTTGGAATAAGTACATGTAAAGTTTAGTTTAAATAAGTTTTAAAAATTTTAATGAAAAATTTAATTATAATCTTTTTTTTTATTTCTCTTCCAATGAATAGTCAAGTTTTAGATATAATTAATCCTAAAAAAAATATAGGTATAAAAAACTGGAATATTGTTAACGATAATGTCATGGGCGGAATTTCAACATCTACAATGTCATTAAATAAAGAAAAAAATCTGATTTTTAAGGGTAATTTGTCTCTAGAAAATAATGGAGGATTTGCATCATCAAGATTAAGTTTAGAAAAAAATATTTTAAATGAAGTCAAGTTTTTTAAAATAAAATTTAAAGGTGATGGTAATACATATAAATTAAGATTTATACAAAACAATAGAAGAGCTTCATATTCGCGTGATTTCAAATCTTTAAAAGATGAGTGGATTGAAGTTAATCTTAGGGTCGAAGATTTTAAAGCCACCTGGAGAGGGTATTCATATAGCGATTATCCTGCCTTAGAAACTGAAGAAGTAATGTCGATGGGGTTACAAATTTCGGATAAACAAGAAGGTAAATTTATACTAGAAATTGAATATATTAAAGCTGTATTTTGATTAACAAATCCATTAAAGATTGAAAAAAATTAATTTTAAAAGTGATTATAAAAAACAAAAGTTATTATAAAAAATTTAGAGAATGGTGGATAAATTATTCTAAAGATAAGTCGTATCTAAATAATAATCCCAATGATATTTTATATATTATATTCTTCTGGATAATATTATTTTTTATTATTGTAACTGCAGAAATTTGGAGACCAATTGGACACTATTATTTTCCAGAATTTATTCCACCACTTGATGGGGAGCCATATACACCTTAATGTTATATTAACCCTCCTTTATATCTCTATCGATGTCTTTTTTTACAGTTTCTAAATATTTTTTTCTTTTTCTATCAGAAACAAAGGGAACAGACCAAAATTGTTTTGTCTTTGTAAATAAAGATACTCTCCATCCAAAAATAAAAGTATATACTCCCATTACTAATCTTAGTTTAACTGAATTAACATAAAGTGTCAGTACGGGAAGTGCTGGAGCTCCATGAGTTATGTATGTTCTTATTTTTTTCTTAGATAAAAACGGAACTGGATACGCATAGGTTTTTGTGATATTTTGAAATTTGTATGCAAAACCGGGTGTAAAAACTTCATCAAAAAAAACTTCCATTCGGGGTGTTAGTCGAAACCACCAAACTGGTGAAATTATATAAATTCTTTCAGACCAAGTAACTAATTTTTGATAGTGTTTGATTAATTTTGTTCTAGGCCTTAAAAAACTATCTCTGTAAAGATCAATTATTTCTAAGGATTGATTAGTTGCAGAATTTAATTTATCCGTAATCGATTTGAAAATCCCATTGTAGCAGAATGAAGTTTCTTCAGGATGACCAATAATTACCAAATTATTCATATTAAATTATCTCAAAACTAATGCCAAATAATTTATTGCATGGTTTTTGAATAACATCAATAATGAAAAATTTCATAATTAACTACTATCCAATAATACTAGCTTTTTTTTCATTTTTACTGTCTGTAAGTTTATGGTTTACTGGAAATAAATTAGAAGGAATTTTTGTGGGAATCTGGGTTCCCTCAATACTTACACTTTCAATTGCTATAAGGCAAAGAAGAAAAGATTTAAATAAAAGATAATATGGATCTTCTCTTATTTATAGTCGGTTTTGTAATTTTTGTTTTTTACCTTGTTTGTCTTGTATATGTCATTAATACCCAAAATAAAATTCAAGAAAAAAATGAATTAGATGATCCAGAACTTAAAAAAAACTAAGCTTTTATTAATTACAATTACATTTTTACTTTTATCATGCAAAGAAGAAAAGTATGAATCTCAGATTAATGATGAACCATTAGCCAAGTGCCTTGACGGCTATGCTACTTTTACAAAAGATGGAATAGAACACACATACGAGTGTAAAGATTATGACTTAATTGGATATGTTTCACTAGATGAAATGGATGCAACTTTAGGCAATGACTGTTGGGGATGGACTGATTTACAAACTGCTAAAGAATACGTTTTGATGGGGCTAGAAAATGGAACAGCTATTATTGATATTTCTGAACCAAATCAGCCAAATTATCTTGGAAAAATACAAACTGCTACAGTAAGCAGCATGTGGAGGGATATAAAAGTTTATAATAATCACGCTTTCATAGTCAGTGAAGCAGATGATCATGGGATGCAAGTTTTTAATTTAGAGCAATTAAGGGGATTAAACACCAAACAAAAATTTTCTCCAGGATATACATATAAAGGTTATGGTGATTCACACAATATTGCCATTAACACTGAATCTGGTTATGCTTACACCGCTGGCGCTGGTAATTCAAGAAACCCTATTGGTATACATGCATTAAATATTAAAGAACCAACAAATCCAAAATTAGAACTTCAAATTTCAGATTTTGGATATTCTCATGATGCTCAAATTGTTAATTATAAAGGCCCAGACTTAGATTATTTTGGAAAAGAAATATATGTTGGAAGTAATGAAACAAAAGTTGTGTTTGTTGATGTTTCAGATAAAAAAAATCCTAAACTTATAAGTGAATTCTTTTATGATGATGAATATACTCATCAATCATGGTTGACAGAAGATCATAGGTATGCTCTACTTGGTGATGAATATGATGAGCTCAATTCTAGTTATGAATTAGTCAATAATACAAGAACTATTATTATAGATATAACAAATTTAGACAATCCTGTTTTACATTATGAATATTTGGCTGAAACAGAATCGATTGATCACAATGGGTATGTAAAAGGTAATAATTTTTATCTTGCCAGCTATACTTCTGGTTTAAGAGTGATAAATATTCAAAATATTCAAAATAAAAGTTTAATTGAAACAGGATATTTTGATACACATACAGAAAATAGTCATAAACAAAACACTTTTAGGCATGGTCAAATTAAAAATAACGACCCAGGTGATCATACTGGAAATAAAGGTCAAGGAATTGAAGCATTTAATGGTGCTTGGAGTGTTTATCCTTTTTTTGATAGTGAGAACATCATAGTTAGTGATATCAATTCAGGACTTTTTATAGTAAAAAAATCATCCTTGTAATTTTTTTAAAAAAAAAATCAATGATGAAAAAAAATAAATAATTTAAGTTTTTTATACCATAAAATTATTATATTTGCGCGCATTTAAAAAACTAAAAAATTTAAAATTATGGCCAAGGAAACTTTTGATCGGTCCAAACCCCATTTAAATATTGGTACTATTGGACACGTAGATCACGGTAAAACTACCCTTACAGCTGCTATTACGACGGTACTAGCTAAAGAAGGTCTTTCTGAACTTAAAAGCTTTGATCAAATTGACAACGCACCTGAGGAAAAAGAAAGAGGTATCACAATAAACACATCCCACGTTGAATATCAAACTGCTAACAGACACTATGCACATGTAGATTGTCCTGGTCACGCAGATTATGTAAAAAACATGGTAACTGGTGCTGCTCAAATGGATGGTGCTATCCTTGTTGTTGCAGCAACTGATGGACCGATGCCACAAACCAGAGAACATATACTTTTAGGAAGACAAGTTGGTATTCCAAGAATTGTTGTTTTCTTAAACAAGGCTGATCAAGTTGATGATGATGAGCTGCTTGAACTTGTTGAAATGGAAGTTAGAGATTTGCTTAATTTTTACGAATATGATGGAGATAATGGTCCTGTAATTTTAGGATCAGCCCTTGGTGCGCTTAATGGAGAGCAAAAATGGGTTGATACTGTTATGAAATTAATGGAGTCTGTTGATAATTGGATTGAACTTCCCACAAGAGAAGTTGATAAAGATTTTTTAATGCCTATTGAAGATGTTTTTTCAATTACTGGTAGAGGAACTGTTGCAACAGGTAGAATTGAAACTGGTGTTGCCAATACCGGTGATACTGTTGACATTATTGGAATGGGAGCGGAAAAACTTGCTTCTACCGTAACTGGTGTTGAGATGTTTAGAAAAATATTGGACAGAGGTGAAGCTGGTGATAATGTTGGTATCCTTTTAAGAGGAATTGAAAAAACTGATATTAGCAGAGGAATGGTAATTTGTAAGCCTGGATCTGTTAAGCCGCATGCTAAGTTCAAAGCGGAAGTTTATATCCTTAAAAAAGAAGAGGGAGGAAGACATACGCCTTTCCACAATAACTATAGACCTCAGTTTTATGTGAGAACTACTGATGTAACCGGAAATATTGAGCTTCCTAGTGGAGTTGAAATGGTTATGCCAGGAGATAATCTTACTATTACTGTTGAATTAATTCAGCCAATTGCATGTAGTGTTGGTTTAAGATTTGCTATTCGTGAAGGTGGTAGAACAGTTGGAGCAGGTCAGGTAACTGAAATTTTAGATTAACATTACCAAATGAGTGTTTAAGTTTTATTCGCTCATTTTTGGTTGACCGGTAAGATTCTCAACACACGGGTTTAGCTCAGTTGGTAGAGCACTGGTCTCCAAAACCAGGTGTCGGGAGTTCGAGTCTCTCAACCCGTGCAACTAAAAATATTATGGGAAGTATTGTAAATTATATAAAAGATTCTTTTAGCGAACTCAGGGATTACGTTACATGGACCCCTTTAGTCGAGCTTCAAAAAATGACATTAGTGGTTTTGGTCTTTTCTGTAATTTTTGCTCTAATAATTTGGGTGGCAGATACTATACTTTCAGAGATTTTTAAAATTTATTTTCAATTCGTGTGATAATGACTGAAGTTGCAGAAAAAAAATGGTATGTGATCAGAGGAATAAGTGGTCAAGAAAATAAAATTAAGGACTATATTGATAGTGAGGTTAAAAGACTTAATATATCCACTTTTGTTGAGGATGTAATCGTTCCTACACAAAAAGTAATTCAAATTAGAAATGGAAAAAAGGTCAGTAAAGAAAAAGTTTATTTCCCAGGTTATATTATGATTAAAGCTAATTTAACTGGTGAAATTCCACATATTATAAGATCATTTCCAAATATTTTAGGTTTCTTGGGTGAAACAAAAGGAGGTGATCCAGTTCCATTAAGAACGAATGAAGTTAGTAGAATGCTTGGTAAAGTTGATGAGCTTTCAATGGAGGGAGAAAACATAGCAATACCATTTACTATAGGTGAAAATATAAAGGTGATAGATGGTCCTTTCAATGGCTTTAATGGAAACATTGAAAAAGTTAATGAAGAAAAAAGAAAATTAGAGGTTATGGTTAAGATTTTTGGCAGAAAGACACCCTTGGAATTATCATATATGCAGGTTGAAAAAATATAAATGTTACATATAAATCATTTTTGAGTAGCTTCCAACCTCAAAAATTAAAAATTTATTAATGGCAAAAGAAGTACAAAAAGTTTTAAAATTGCAGATTAGAGGCGGAGCCGCTAATCCTTCACCACCTGTAGGCCCTGCGTTGGGGGCTGCTGGTGTAAATATTATGGAATTCTGCAAACAGTTTAATGCTAGAACTCAAGACAAACCTGGTAAAGTTGTTCCTGTGGTTGTTTCTGTTTTTGCAGATAAATCCTTTGAGTTTGTTGTTAAAACGCCACCTGCTGCTGCTCAGCTTCTTGAAGCTGCTAAGGCTAAAAAAGGTTCGGGAGAGCCTAACAGAGTTAAAGTTGCTTCCGTTACTTGGGATCAAATTAAAAAAATAGCTGAAGATAAGATGGTTGATTTAAATGCCTTTACTGTTGAATCTGCTATGAAGATGGTTGCTGGTACTGCAAGGTCAATGGGATTAAATGTTAAAGGTCAATCACCTTTTTAAAATTATTATTATGGCAAAATTGACAAAAAACAGAAAAGATTCAATGTCAAAATTTGACAGAGATTCATTATATAGCCTTGAGGATGCATCTAATATAATTAAGGACTTTCCAAAATTAAAATTTGATTCATCAGTTGATATTGCTGTAAATTTAGGTGTTGATCCAAAAAAAGCAGATCAAAATATCCGAGGTGTTGTAACATTACCTAACGGTACTGGTAAAGATGTTAAAGTTTTAGCACTAGTAACACCTGATAAAGAAGAGGAAGCAAAGAAAGCAGGTGCAGATTTAGTAGGTTTAGACGAATACATAAAGAAAATTAAAGATGGTTGGACTGAAGTTGATGTTATTATCACAATGCCTAGCATTATGGGAAAGCTAGGGCCCTTAGGTAGGATTTTAGGTCCAAGAGGTCTTATGCCCAACCCAAAGACTGGTACTGTAACGATGAATATTGGCAAGGCAATCGAAGATGTTAAAGCTGGTAAAATTGATTTTAAGGTTGATAAAAACGGAGTAATACATGTTTCAATTGGTAAGGTTTCTTTTGATGCAAAGAAAATATTAGAAAATGCTTCGGAAGTTATTAATTATATAATTAAGATTAAACCATCTTCATCAAAAGGGCTATATCTTAAAAGTATTTCAATGTCTAGTACAATGAGTCCTGGAATTAAGATTGATACAAATACATTTTAAAATGACAAGAGAAGAAAAATCAAATATGATCGAATCTATCAAGTCTAATCTTGATAGTAATTCTACTGTTTACCTGGCTGATTGCTCTGGATTAGATGCTGATTCAACTTCAAAGTTAAGAAGAGCTTGTTTCAAATCGAATATTAAATTATCTATAGTTAAAAATACATTATTATTTAGAGCAATGGAAGAGGTTGATAAAGATTTCGGTGAACTCAAATCGGTATTAAAAGGTAATACAGCCTTGATGCTTTCTGATATTGGGAATGCTCCAGCTAAGGTTATTAAAAATTTCAGAAAAAAATCTGAAAAACCAATTCTAAAAGGTGCATTTGTTGAAGAATCAATTTATCTTGGTGATGATTTATTAGAAACATTAGTAAATATTAAATCTAAGGAAGAGTTGTTAGGGGAAATTGTAAGCCTCCTTCAGTCTCCAACTAAGAATTTAATTTCTGCTCTTAAATCGAGTGGAAGTAAAATCAGTGGTGTTTTAAAAACACTTTCTGAAAAAAATGAAAATAATTAAAATAACTTAAATTATATAAAATGGCAGATTTAAAAGATTTTGCAGAAAAATTAGTAAACTTAACAGTAAAAGAAGTAAATGAACTTGCTGATATTCTAAAAGATGAATATGGTATTGAACCTGCAGCTGCTGCTGCGGTTGTTTCAGGTCCAGCATCTGGCGGAACAGGCGATGAGGCTGCTGAAGAAAAATCAGAATTTACTGTTGTTCTCAAAGCAGCGGGTGGCTCAAAATTAGCCGTTGTTAAATTAGTTAAAGAACTTACAGGCTTAGGTTTAAAAGAAGCTAAAGAGCTTGTTGATAATGCACCTAGTAATATCAAAGAAGATATTGCCAAGGATGAAGCTGAAGGAATAAAAACTTCCCTTGAAGAGGCTGGTGCAGAAGTAGAGCTTAAGTAAATTTATAGCTCAACAAATTAAATTTATAAGCCTATTTATTAGGCTTATTGAATGTTCTTTTAACTAAAAAAAAATTAATGATTACATCAACAAGACAAAATTTTGCAAGCTCATCAGATATTCCAAATTACCCGGATTTTTTAGATATTCAGGTAAAATCTTTTAGAGATTTTTTTCAACTAGAAACTAAATCCGATGAAAGAAGTGATGAAGGTCTATACAAAACCTTTCTTGAAAACTTTCCTATTTCTGATGCTAGAAACCAATTTGTATTAGAGTTTTTAGATTACTTTGTTGATCCTCCAAGATATTCAATGCATGAGTGTATTGAAAGAGGATTAACATACAGTGTGCCTTTAAAAGCTAGATTAAAATTATATTGTACTGACCCTGAACACGAAGATTTTGAAACTATTGTTCAAGATGTTTATTTGGGAGTAATTCCGTACATGACTGGAAGTGGTACTTTCATAATAAATGGTGCTGAAAGAGTTGTTGTTTCACAATTACATAGATCACCAGGTGTCTTTTTTGGTCAATCTTTTCACGCTAATGGCACAAAACTTTACTCGGCTAGAGTAATACCATTTAAGGGTTCTTGGATTGAATTTGCTTCCGATATCAATGGCGTAATGTATGCTTACATTGATAGAAAAAAGAAGTTGCCAGTCACTACTCTTTTGAGATCTATTGGTTATGAAAGAGACAAAGATATCTTAGAAATTTTTAATCTTGCTGAAGAGGTTAAAGTTTCTAAATCTGGTTTAAAAAAACTTACTGGAAGAAAGCTTGCCGCAAGAGTATTAAATACTTGGTATGAAGACTTTGTTGATGAAGATACTGGGGAGGTTATATCTATTGAAAGGAATGAAGTGGTTTTAGACAGAGACACATTAATTGATAAAGAAAATATTGAATTAATTATTGAATCAAATACAAAAACAATTCTTCTTAACAAAGAAGATCAAGAGGGAAAAGAGTATTCTGTTATTCTGAATACATTACAAAAAGATCCAACTAACTCTGAAAAGGAAGCAGTTGAACATGTATATCGACAACTTAGAAACGCTGAACCACCTGATGAAGAAACTGCTAGAGGAATTATTGATAAATTATTTTTCTCTGATCAAAGATATAATTTAGGTGAGGTTGGAAGATATAGGATGAATAAAAAGTTAGGTTTAGATATAGATATGGAAAATCTAGTTTTAACCAAAGATGATATAATCACAATTATTAAATTTTTAATTGAATTAATAAATTCTAAAGCTGAAATTGATGATATTGATCACCTTTCTAACAGAAGAGTTAGAACAGTGGGTGAACAGCTATCAAGTCAGTTTGGCGTTGGACTTTCACGAATGGCCAGAACAATCAGAGAAAGAATGAACGTTAGAGATAATGAAGTTTTCACGCCAATTGATTTGATTAACGCAAAAACATTATCATCTGTAATTAATACTTTTTTTGGAACTAACCAATTATCCCAGTTTATGGATCAAACCAATCCTCTTGCTGAGTTAACACACAAACGAAGACTTTCTGCATTAGGACCTGGTGGACTGTCTCGTGAAAGAGCTGGATTTGAAGTTAGAGATGTTCATTATACACATTACGGAAGATTGTGTCCAATAGAAACTCCGGAAGGACCAAATATTGGTCTAATTTCATCCCTTAGTGTATTTGCCAAGGTCAATAATCTTGGTTTTATTGAAACACCTTACCGTGAGGTTAAGAATGGAAAAATTGATGTTAATAATTTTAAATATCTGTCTGCTGAAGAGGAAGAGGGAAAGCTTATTACACAAGCAAATATTGAGAGAGATGAAAAAGGTAATATTCTTACTGATAAAGTTATTGCCAGGCTTGAAGCTGATTATCCTGTTGTTGATCCAAATGATGTTGATTATATTGATGTAGCTCCAAATCAGATTGCATCAATTTCTGCATCTCTAATTCCATTTTTAGAGCATGATGATGCAAACAGAGCACTTATGGGATCAAACATGATGCGTCAATCTGTACCTTTAATGAAGCCTGAATCACCTATCGTCGGAACAGGATTAGAAAAACAAGTTGCTTCTGACTCTAGAGTTTTATTAAACGCTGATATGGACGGAGAAGTGACATATGTTGATTCTCAAAAAATTACTATTAAGTATAAGATGTCTGATGATGATAAGATAATTTCTTTTGAATCTGA
>CEOF01153194.1_pt1 | contig 11767 bp, 11 predicted proteins | sample 361311 | NCBI WGS metagenome assembly CEOF01 (sample SAMEA2619667, study PRJEB7988) | marine metagenome | biome: marine biome (ENVO:00000447); feature: surface water layer (ENVO:00002042); material: "saline water (ENVO:00002010), including plankton (ENVO:xxxxxxxx)" | depth 5 m
CCATATGAAACCGGTCCCGAAATTCAGATTATTGATCCACAGATATACATAGGGGATGAAAAAAATCATGTTCGCACGGCAGGGGCATTATATGATATGAAAGCCCCTTCCTCTTTAGTCACACTTCCAGTCGATCAATGGAATAGTTATCACATTACGATCAACCACAAGTTGAATGAAGGTGATGTTAATCATAATAGTGTTGAAATTAATCGATTTCCTCTTCATGGATCTGAATGGGATGAAATGGTTTCTAAAAGTAAATTTGCTAATTGGGATGGGTTTGGAAAATTTAAAGCTGGAAAGATATGTTTGCAGGATCATCCAGGTATTGTATCTTTTAGAAATATTACGGTTAGAAAATTTTAATAACAATAGATAAAGAAGTAAAATGATATTAAAAATTAAGGCAATAACACCCTTGTTTTTAATCTATACCCTAATTCTCCCGCTGGGCATCAAAATAATTCATTCTTTTGAGAGTCATGTTGGTGTCAAACATTGTAATCTTTTATCTACACATATTCACAAAAGGGACCAACATTTGGATCTTTTGGATTATGCACTACTTTCAGCAGTTGAATATGACCAATTACCTTTAGAATTAAAAAATTTTGTCAGATTAAAATAAAATATCTCGTTATTATTATGCCTAGCTTCAACTAAAACTTAAAAACTATAGAAAAACAGCAAATCAAACACATGATTCACACTTTCCTTGAATCAAAAATTGCGAGGCACTTTTTAAATGTTTTGTAGCATCTAGTATTTTCAATTCTACAGATAAAAGATCTATCTTACCGCAAGTAAGACATTGGAAATGAGGTTGAATTTTTTTAGTAATAGATTCGGAGCCACTTTTACAACATCCACCACATTTTGCATACCATTTTAATCCATTTTTTCCAAAAAAAGAGTGTAAGACAAAATCTTCCTCTAACTTTTTTAATAAACGATAAATAGTTGTTTTGTTCATTTTGTTACATAAACGATCTACCAGATCTACAACGGAAATAGCCTTTAAACCATTATTAAACTCATTTAATAAAACATCAAGTGATTCAGTCTTCCTGTGTATTCCCATAAAACAAATCTATTCATTTTTTATAAGAAAAAAAAGTGTATTTTCGCAACTGAGTTGCATTAATTAAATTATCTAACCAAAATATTTATTATGAAATCCTACACAAAACTTAAAAGTGCAAAAATAATTCTTTTTTTAGCTTTTGTTTTTTTAATCTCATGTAGTAAAGACGACCCAGATGCTGTAAATGAGGAAGAGTTTATCTCAAATGTTTTAATGACAATAGAATCTGCAGATGGAACTTCACAAACAGTTGACTGGGACTTGAGTGAAATGAACACTCAAACAATAAATTTAAAAATGAATACTGATCATAATGTTGGTATAAGATTCATAGATAGTAGTAATCCTACTGATGTGGTGGAAATTACATTAGAGATTATTGAAGAAGCTGATGAGCATCAGGTATTTTTTGAATTTGCAGATGTTTCTGTAGACGTAACTTCAGCTTCAAATGATACGAAAGATGGAAGCAGAGGTGTTCTTCTAAATAGTGTATGGAATGCAAGCTCTACTGGGACAGGTCTAGTTCGAGTTTATCTGATTCATCAACCTACAAATTTCAATGCCACCACAAGAGAGGGTATGGGTGGATTTAACGATGTTGCCATCGATATTCCAGTATCTATAATTGAGTAATTGAAATACATATCGGTTCATTTTTGTTATATCATAAGTTGTATATTATTTTGCAATCTTATTTATAGTCAGGATTGTGATTTATATCTTAAAGGCAGGGTAACTGACCTACACGATGGCTCATTCTTAATTGGTGCCATCGTAGAAATTAAGGGCACTAATTTTTTTTCGCAGACAAATTTGAATGGAGAATACAAAATAGATGGTATCTGTGAGGGTAAGTATATTTTAAATATTAGCCATCCGAATTGTACATCAAAAACTAAAAATATCAATCTTAAAAAAAACGAAACGTATGACTTGAAATTAGAACACCATTTGAACGAATTAGAAGAGATTATAATTTCTGACTCTAGATTCTCTAGAATTAGAAAATCAGTTCAGGAAATTTCATTTGATATAAGTGAAATTAATTCATATGGAAGTAATACTTTGGTTGACGCATTAAATTATATCCTAGGGGCATCAATTCTAAAAACTGGAAATTCTATTGGTAAGCCAGTCATACACGGTATGTATGGAAGCAGGGTTGGTATTGTGACTGATGGATTTAGGCAATATGATCAGCAATGGGGACCTGACCACGCACCAAACGTTGATTTTGATTCTTTTGAGACAATTCAGCTTATAAAAGGTGCTGCAGCACTGAAATATGGAGGAGATACATCTGCAGGTTCAATCATCCTAAGTTCAAAAAGAAAAATTTTAATAGATACACTTTTTGGAACCTCATTTATAAATTTAGAATCTAACGGTTGGGGAGGGAAATTTGGTTCAAGACTTGAAAAAAACTATTCAAGCGGATTTTATATAAAGGGAAATTTTACTGGAAAAAGATATGGAGATTTTAATACACCAAATTATATTCTTTCAAATACTGGATTTAAGGAAGCAGATTTTTCAATAGGATTTGGAAAGGATCTGGTTTCAAAAGGATGGAATTTAAAATATTCAAATTATAATTTAGAACCAGGAATTCTAAAGGCTTCGCATATTGGTAATGTACAAGATTTATTTTTTGCAATTAATAACAATGAACCATCAATAATTAATGATTTTACATATGATATAGGAGCCCCAAATCAAAGAGCCAGTCATCAAAAGTTGACCTTTAAATATTTTAGATCGTTGAGAAATGATGTAAAGCTTGATTTAGGGTATAATTATCAAAATAATAAACGAAAAGAGTTTGATATAAGAAGAGGAGGTAGAACAAATATCCCGGTTGTTGATTTACTTCTTCAAACCCATAATTTTATGATTGGTATTTCGAATTTAAAGACAAGAAATTGGGACTTTGAGTTAGGATATAATGGATTAATACAAGATAATTTTTCTACTCCAGATACTGGTGTTAAAAGACTAATACCAGATTATATTAAGTTTGAAAATGGAATTTATGTTCTAGGAAGCTTTCAGAAAACCAACTCCTTTTTATGGGAGTGGGGGTTAAGACTTGACCATGTTGCTTATGACTCTAAAAAATATTATTATAAGTCAGTATGGGAAGAAAGAAAATACGACATATTATTTAGTGAATTTGAAACTGGAACTGAATTTGCAAATCAAATTTTAGTTAATCCAAAATTCAATTATTTGAATATTTCCGCTCAAACTGGTATTTCTTCAAAAATATCTGATAATTCTGAATTTAATATTTCTTACATCTTATCGCAAAGAGCACCAAATCCTTCTGAGTTATTTAGTGATGGCTTACATCATGCAATGGCAGCAATTGAATACGGAAGCCTAAGTATAAGTCCTGAAACCAGTCACAAGTTTCTTTTTAGCTTTTCCAAGACTAAACCAAGTTATAATTGGTCATTAGAGCCTTTTATTTCAAAAACTTTCAACTATATTTTTATTGAGCCTACAGGATTAAAACAAACGATCAGAGGTGCTTTTCCAGTATGGACTTATAAAAGTACAAATGCTTTTTTGACAGGTATTGATTTTAATTGTTCATTATCAATAATAGAAAATATTAGGTTTGATCTAGGAGCCTCGTATGTTTACGCCCAAGATATTCTAGACTCTGAACCTTTGATATTAATTCCACCTTTAAATTCATTTCAAAAATTTAAATTTTCTCCCTACAAGAAAAAATGGACTTTTGAAATCACTCATCATATTAGTGCAAAACAAAATAGATTTCCAAACTCAAATTTCACTTTTGATAACATTGAAAATGGAAAAATAATTTCAAAAATTGTAGATATAAGTGAGTCACCAGCGGCATTTCAAAGATTAGACGTAATTTTAACATTTCAAATAAAAGAACAAAAAAACATAATAACTAACATTGGATTAGTTGTTAATAACATTACAAATTCTGATTATCGTGATTATCTAAACAGAATGAGATTTTATTCTTCAGAATTAGGAAGAAATGTTCAATTAAAACTCAATTTTAAATATTAATTATCTTTATCTGGTTCTATCAAGACTTACAAAAACTAAGCTTAAATTTATTAAAATACTATGCGGTGAACTTGACTAAAAACTATTACGTGCTACTAATTATATTTGGATTAGTATCAGTTTTTTTTTATGGTCAAGAAAGAACTAATAACGAATATGAGACAAATTATATTATAGGAAAAGACCCTTCAAAGGAAGGTCAGTGGGCTTTCGTTCAGGAATTATTATATACAGCGGGTTTTATGCCTGAATCCGTTCAAATCTATCAGACCTTACCCAATAATTCTCGAGTATATAGAGTCAACATTGACTCCATAACAGGAGGTTTTCTTTTTGTGCGCTGGGATGCCAAGAAAAAAGAACACTATGTAGCTAATAAAATGATCAATCCAGGGTGGTATTATAATCTGAAAGCAGCTCGGGAAATAATGAGAAAACAAACTAATAAGGCCAACTTCACAAAAGATGATATGGCTCTTCAAGCGCAAGACCAAATACCGATAACCAACGCGGAACTTGTTGAGCTGAGAAAAACCTTTAGTGAAAAAGAGTTTACCAAAGATTCTATCGAGCAAGAAAACCGAAGACAGTCTCTCTTAAAACAAGAGAAAAAGTTAGAAAGAAAAGAGAAGAAAAAAGATTAACCTACAGTAAGGATGTTTCCTTCAAGTTTTGTGGTATAACACTGCAACATTCCATCACAACTATTACTATAGCTATTGTTGTGATAGGAACAAGTAAAATCTGATCCATCATAGGACCATCCATCCCTGTTGCCTTGATGAGGACAAGAGTTATTGAATGCTCTTATCACGGTTTCACTTACCCTCACAAGAAGCATATTTTGAGCCGCATAATTCATCCAACCTCCAACTCTAGTCAAACTACTAAAAGCTGAGCTGCTAATGTCAATTGTAATTGGATTGGATGCCGATGGCGTATTCGCTATTATCACTCCATCATCATCAGAACTACATGCCGCAGCTAGAGGAATACCTAAAACCGTGACCACAACGGGTGCGCAAGCAGTTTTTAAAAATTGTCTTCTTTCTTTTTTCATATCCCAAATATATAAATGTTTAATAATAAAATAAAAAAATTAAACAAAATATTATTTACCATAATAGAAATAGTACATTTAAAAAGTGAAAAGGTTTTTTTTCTTTTTAATACTTTCTTCTGTGGGTTACAGTCAAAATGCGGGTAACCTAACAGGGAAGATAATTGATTTACAATCACAACAACCTTTAGAGGGAGCTAGTGTCATTCTAGAAGGAACTCCTTTTGGTGTCATCTCAAATGCTAAAGGATATTTTGAGTTTGAAGATATTCCGACCCAAACCTACAATCTAGTTATTAGTTATTTGGGCTATGAGAGTCAAACTTTATACAATATTATCGTTACTTCGATAGGAAACCGTCCATTGTTTTTTGAGATGCAAGAAGTGGCTGAAGGTCTTGAAGAGGTTGTGTTGATGCAAAGTCCCTTTAAAAAATCTAGAGATACTCCTCTGTCTACCCAAAGTTTTTCTGCGGTAGAAATTGAAACCTACCCTGGAGGAAATAACGACATTACAAAAGTAGTCCAAAGCATGCCTGGAATTTCACCTTCCATTGGAGGTTTCAGAAATGACATTATCATTAGGGGAGGAGCACCCAATGAGACAGTTTATTATTTAGATGGCATTGAAATTCCTAACATCAATCATTTTTCCACCCAAGGTAGTGCTGGAGGGCCTGTAGGACTTATAAATGTTTCATTTGTGAGAGATGTCACCCTTTCAAGCTCTGCTTTTGGGGCAGAATATGATAATCCTCTTTCTGGGGTCTTATCTTTTGAACAGAGAGAAGGTAATCCTAATAGTTTTGGAGGAAATTTCCGGCTTGGCGCTAGTGAGGCTGCTCTAACTATCGAAGGGCCTATTTTTCGAAAATATAAGGATTCACCATCTAAAACAACATTTTTATTTTCTGCAAGAAGAAGTTATTTACAGTTTCTCTTCGAACTAATTGGCCTCCCAATTCGTCCAGACTATTGGGATTTTCAGTGGAAAATAAAACACGAAATAGATCCCTATAATACGCTTACGTTTCTTGGAATTGGAGCTATTGATGATTTCTCAGTCAACCCCCCAGATACTTTTGATGCAGAGCAACAAGCCACTTTAGAACAAGTGCCCATTATTGAACAAAGAAGTAATACGGTGGGTCTTTCTTGGAAAAGAAACTACAAAAGCGGGAATGGTTTTATGACAACTGCATTAAGCTCAAATCGTTTAAATAATCGTTTTTCTCAATACGAGGACAATATCAATAAACAGTACATCATTTTCCAAAATAATGCCAATGAGTTGGAAACAAAATTACGATTTCAAGCCACCCAATTTGTAAAAGGATGGAGATGGGCCACTGGATTTAATCTGCAAAATTCTAGCTACCAGAATGAAACACTTTATAGAGAACAATTCTTTGATCTAACTTATTATACGTCAATCAATTTTCTGAAATATGGTCTTTTTATCAAAGGGTCAAAAAAACTCTTTAAAGAACGATTAGATCTCACTTTAGGCATTCGGTCAGATGCCGATAGTTTCTCAGAAGGATCAACCCTATTAGACAATTTATCACCCCGAATGGCATTGTCATTTGCTATAACTAAAGACCAACGATGGAAATTTAATACCTCCGTGGGGCGCTATTTTAAAATACCAACCTATACGATATTAGGTTATCAAAATCAGAATGCCATTTTTGTAAATCAAAACATAGCATATACAAGGAGTGACCACTACGTGGCTGGAATAGAATATAATCTTGGCCTTGCTTCAAGAATTTCGATTGAAGGTTTTTTGAAAAAATATGCAAATTATCCTATTTCAATTCTTGATGGTGTTTCTTTAGCCAATAAAGGAGGTGGTTTTGAGGTGTTAGGCAATGAAGCAATTCAATCAGATGGCGAGGGAGAAACTTCAGGCATTGAAGTACTCTTTCAACAAAAGCTAGCTAAAAACTTTTATGGCATTTTTGCTTATACCTATTTCTTTAGTGAGTTTTCAGGGCTGGATGGTCTAACAAGACCTTCTGTATGGGATAGTAGACATTTAATCTCTTTTTCTGGGGGCTATAAGCTTCCCCGAAATTGGGAACTTAGTGTACGTTGGCGTTATGCAGGAAGAAATCCATATGTACCCACTAATGTGGAGGCGAGCACACTTTCCTATCCAGAAATCATTCTTGACTATGATCGTTTGGGAGAGGTCAAATTAGATCCTTTCAATCTGGCAGATATACGCCTAGACAAAAAATGGAACTTTAAAAACGTTTCATTGAATCTCTATTTTGAAGTGCAAAACTTTCTCGCACAGCCCAACCCCAACCCAGAAGAGTATGGCTTGAATAGAGATTTAAAGGGTAATTTAATCAGCCCCCGCTCATTGGTAAAAGTAAATACAACAGAAGGCAACAACACACCTATTCCCACAATTGGATTTGTGCTCTATTTTTAAAAAAGATCAAGAAAACCCTCGGGTAGGTTTATGAACATTTCCTTTTTTTTTCGATTTAACGAAAGAATAAAATCGTCATGAACCGGAATTAAAATCTTATTCTGTTTTTTATTTATTACCTCTAGCAAGTTTTGACCATGATTGTCTTGAAAACCAACTATACTCCCAATCAGATTTTGACCATCAAAGACCCTAAAATTGAGAACCTCGTGATAGTAAAATTGGGTTCCTTTTAGAGGTGGCAGAAGATCTAGTGGTAAGAAAACCTCTTTTTTAATCAAGGTATTAGCAGTTTGCTCATCATCTACTTCATTGAGTTTCAAACGCAGTAAATGACTTTTATGCAATCTAAAAGAAATTACAAGAAAGGGAACCAAATCCCCCTCAGTATAAATAAAAAGAGTAGAAAGATTCTTATATACAGCGGGATCGTTGCTGTCAAGTTTTAGTAACAATTCACCTTTGAAACTAAATTTACTTACTATTGAACCAAGATAAAAGCAATCTTCTTTATGCATTTGAGAAAATTATTCCTCATTGTCAGACTCTTTTTCAGAATTTTCTTGTGTTTCCTTTGGATTTTCTTCAGCAGATTTTTCATCTTCAGAAATTGGAGCTATGCGCACCTCTTCTTCCTGAGAAACTTCTTCAGTAGAAGTAGTATTGTCTTCTTCAACTGTTTCTGTAGTGACGGATTCTGTAGGGGTTTCGTCTGCCACTATAACTGCATCCGTTGGAGTCGTTTCAATAGTAGTTGCTTCAGGTGTGGTTTCATCAGTTTGGTCTAATGCTAACTCCAGGGCTGCTGCTTTTCGTTTATCACTTACTTCCTTCTCTGCAGCTAAACGTAATTTTCGAGATTCATTAGCTTGTTTAGTGAGTCCATCAACTTTAGCCTGAATCTTAGCATTTTTTTCTTCCAACCAAGCATCAAATTTCTTATCTGCCCCTTCTTGGGTCAATGCTCCTTTTCTAACACCCCCTTGAAGGTGATACTTGTACATGACACCTCTATAAGATAAAAGAGTTCGTGCCGTATTGGTAGGTTGTGCACCATTTTGAAGCCACTCAAGGGTTTGTTCTAGGTTAACTTCAACAGTCGCTGGGTTAGTGTTGGGATTATAAATTCCAAGTTTTTCTAGAAATTTGCCATCACGTTTGGCTCTAACATCGGCAGCTACAATCCAATAAAAAGGTTTTCCTTTCTTACCGTGTCTTTGAAGTCTAATTTTTACCGGCATATCACATTAAATTATGAAGGTGCCCGACCTTCTATTTATAATTTTCGATAGGGCTGCAAATATAATTTATTTTTTTTTATTAATCTATAAAAGATTATTTAATATAAAACGACTATTAAAGCCACAAAACAAAGTGTGTATGGCATAAATAGGTGCTAAAAAAGAGAAAACCCATATTACGGTTCTTTAGGCTGGTTTCTCTGTGTTTCCATAAATAATATTTTTTAGGGCCAAAATCAGTTAATTTATAATTTACATTTTGAAAATCATTCACCATCATTCCTTTGGATAAAGACTGTGTTGTTCCATGCAGTTGTAATCCAAATCATGATCTGAAAAAAGTTATACATGCAAAATAAATCAGTGTCTTTATAATTAGAAAAGATAAAGATTATTAAACCTCTCCCCAAAAAAGCAGCTGGTTATTACCTCACACTTTATGGGTATAATAAATATTTTCTATAAACCAGCACTAAACTTATTTTACTGCATAAAACAAATGTTGCAGATGGTTTTAAATATTGTATTTTTGCCCACTGATTTATTAAGAAGGAAATGCAAGTAACTCGCAAGGATTTTGACCCTCTAAACGCAGAGATGGTCATCAATATCACAAGAGAAGATTATAGACAAAAAGTAGATGATGTTTTAAAAAACTACAAGAAAACGGTATCTATTCCTGGCTTTAGAAAAGGGCACGTACCCATGGGAATGATCAAAAAGCAATATGAAAAAGCAGTAATCGCCGATGAGGTGAATAAACTATTACAACAGGAAATGGATCGTTATATAAAAGAAGAAAAACTTGACTTGTTAGGAGGGCCACTCCCAAAAAACGAAAAAGCAATTCTCGACTGGGATTCCGAGACTTTAAATTTTGAGTTTGAACTTGGTCTTGCTCCAAAGATTACGGTAGACTTGAAGGTACTGAAAAAAGTAGTTCGATATGAAATTACTCCCGATGACAAAATGATAGAAGAAAGATTAACTTCTTTAAGAAAACAATACGGAAAATTAGTTTCTCAAAAAAAAGTAGAAAAGGGCTATGAAATCAGTGCACAATTTCAAAATAAAGCAGGTGAGTTGGATGTTATTGGAATATTTAGTTTACAAGACCTAAAGGCAAAGAAAGCAGTTGAAGTTATCAAGGCAGCAAAAGTGGGTGAACTACTAACTGTAGCAACAAAAAACCTTTTTAAAGAGGAATCTAAAGCAGTTCAAATTCTTCGTATTGATAATGATAAATTCCAAAGTTTGTCGGGAGACTTTTCTATTGAAATTAAAGAAATTAACGAACGTGTCTTAGCAGCATTAGATAAGGATATGTTTGATAAGCTATATACTCCTGATACCGTTAAAAATGAAAAAGAATTAAAAGAAAAAATTAAAGAAGGTTTACAGGCTCAATTGGCACCACAAGCAGATCAAAAGCTAATGAATGATATTAGTGCTCAACTAGTGGCACAGACTAAATTCAATTTGCCCGAAGCTTTCCTCAAGCGTTGGTTACAAAATTCTGGAAAAAAACCCCTCGATGAAAAGGGAGCTGCTGAAGAATTTGAAAACTCTGAAAAGGCCATACGCTATCAACTCATTGAAGGAAAAATTATTGAAGACAACGATTTGAATTTGAATTTCGAAGAACTCAAGGCCTTTACCGCTGAAATGGTGCGAAATCAAATGGCACAATATGGTCAAGTACCCGAAGACAAACAGCTAGAAGGAATTGTTTCTAATGTTTTGAAAGATCAAGAAGAAACTAAACGATTGTCTAATCAACTCGTACAACATAAATTATTAGAATTCTACAAAGAAAAAGCGCCCCTAAAACTAAAAAAATTGAGCTACGACGCTTTTGTTAAAGTGGCGTATGGCGATGCTTAAATAAATGTGTATTTTTAAATAAAAAATAAATGTATATAGGAAAAGAGTTTAAAAAATATGCTATTAAACATCATAGCGTTAATGCAATGTACTATGATAAAATTGTAAGTAGCATGACACCTTACATCATTGAGGAGCGCCAACTAAATGTGGCACAAATGGATGTGTTTTCAAGACTTATGATGGACAGGATAATGTTTTTAGGAACTGCTATCAATGATCAAGTGGCTAATGTGATTCAAGCACAGCTATTGTTTTTGCAAAGTGCCGATTCCTCTCGAGATATTCAAATGTATATTAATTCACCTGGTGGAAGTGTTTATGCTGGTATGGGTATTTATGACACAATGCAGTTTGTCAAACCAGATGTAGCGACAATTTGTACAGGAATAGCCGCCTCTATGGGAGCAGTATTATTGTGTGCTGGACAAAAAGGAAAACGTTCTGCTCTGCCGCATGCTCGGGTAATGATTCATCAACCGCTTGGAGGTGCTCAAGGGCAAGCCTCAGATATCGAAATTACAGCACGCGAAATTTTGAAACTAAAAGATGAACTTTATGAAATCATTGCCGTTCATAGTGGTCAAGATATTGATAAAGTGAACAACGATAGTGATCGAGACTATTGGATGAAAGCCGAAGAAGCCAAAACCTATGGAATGGTAGATGAGGTATTAGAAACACAGATGCTTAAAAAATAAATTTTAAAATGAGTAAAGGAAATGATTTAACGTGTTCCTTCTGTGGAAGACCTAAGCCACAAACTCAATTGCTTATCGCAGGGTTAGACGCCCACATTTGTGACCGCTGCATTGTGCAGGCTAATGGTATAGTGTTGGAAGAAGCAGAAGCAAATCCTGACACTAATTTTGAGATTGTATTAAAATCCCCAAAAGTTATCAAGGCTTTTTTAGACGAATATGTTATTGGTCAAGATTTTGCCAAACGGGTTCTTTCTGTGGCAGTGTATAATCACTACAAAAGAATTTTAC
>CEOF01037585.1_pt1 | contig 11766 bp, 9 predicted proteins | sample 361311 | NCBI WGS metagenome assembly CEOF01 (sample SAMEA2619667, study PRJEB7988) | marine metagenome | biome: marine biome (ENVO:00000447); feature: surface water layer (ENVO:00002042); material: "saline water (ENVO:00002010), including plankton (ENVO:xxxxxxxx)" | depth 5 m
TTTTTTCAATTGAAAATACTAATTTCTAACTTTAATTATTAGTGATGAATCTTATTCTATGGTATCAATTAACAGTGTGAACCTTTTAGCATGCACATGGAGGATTTTCCAGTAATCCACTTACGTGGGCAATTGGGTTCACTTGGGAACTCCATTATTCAACGCTTACTTAGGGAAGAGGTAGAAATCGTACTCGGCAGATCTGATTTTGAAAAAGCGAACAAAGTGTTTTCAACAGAACTAGAATTTTCAAAATCATGCCTTTCGAGAAGTGAGGATTGTAAAATTGATCAAGGACATAGAGTTGTTCTTATTGGTTTCCAAGATTACACTAGTATCTATGATGACTCAGAATTGGGTATTGGGATCGATGGTGCTGAAGTGATATTGGTAACTCCTAATCTAGGATCGGTGGAAGTCGATACCAGCGAGATTGACAGCCATATTATCGTGCATGATATGATTCCAACCGATTCTGTAAAGCCGTGGGAAAATCAATTTTTGAATAGTATATTGGCTTCTTTATCTAGTGGGGAAAAGATAGTTGACGTTCTTACTCCTAAGTATTTAGTAGCTGAATTAGATGTTGCAGATGCCCTTTCAAGATTACTAATCGGTGACAACCCAACTCCAAAGTCATTAGATATATCTGGCCGAAGAGGCTGGAGCCAGGTACAAATCTATCAAGAGTTAGAAGTCCTCTACAACAGAACTATGGCCGGACAGACAGGAAATTTTTCCACTGAAAATCTTACGACTCCAAGTACTCCCAATATTGAATTAATGACTAAGGGCGAGGTTATCGAAGACAACCGTCCAAAATTGGAAGGGCTGCATAGGGCATTAATCGATAGTGGGTTTGAAGGCTGGAGGCCAACAACTCCAATTAGAACTGCATTGATGTATTTTCTAATTGGAAAATTGAAATAATCAATTCAAAGTGTTTGAGGTCCACCTTCAGGAATTTCAGTTAGACTGGTTAGGTTTCCAAATAGCGTAGGGCCGTTGGTGAATGTTCCAAAGATACCAGTGTCTCCATTAGGGTTGTGTGAAAGAGCTATCCAGGGTCTTCCATAGGCATCAATTTGCATATCAATAAAATCACCAAATCCGCCGCATCTCTCGTATCCGCACGTAGGGCTTGCATTATCCAATGGATCATCATGTGCATTGACTTGAACAGTAGTTATCAATGGGGTTTCATTAAAGGCATCAGTCATAACCGAAATATAACCATTCCACAAACCATCACCGTCTTCTCCAATGTATCCAAATGCTACTCTACCAGGGTCGCCAGCGATGACAACTGGAAATCCAGTTCCTTCAATGTGACTGGGGGCAATCATTACTGCATCGGACCAAGTTGCAGCATCATCAGTTGAGTATGAAAAGTACGGGAGGTTATCATACCCCATCCACATTGCGTAGACATTACTTTGGGTATCAGTATCAACCTGAGCTTCTTCAGCGTTCCATGTATCAGCTGTACCTGATTGCTCAGTAGGCAATACATGTTCAGTCCAAGTTAATGCTCCATCATCCGTTTTATACATCGAATAACCTTCACCGTTACACCCTATTTGTCCACGGTAAAAGTTTCCATTCTCCGCTCCAATTATATGCGCTGATAACCCTCCGCTTTGACAGTCTACAGGTCCACCGGGTAACTCTGGGCCCCATGTAAATCCACCATCCTGACTTGCAGCACAGAGCGGCATTGGAGCATTACCATTAATACAGAAAACCCACAGAGTTTCATGTAAAAGACCTCCATATGGGGATGATGCGATTGTTTGGTGGTCTTGAACCGAATACCCCGTCGCTATTGATGGGCCAGTCCATGAAGCACCTTCATCATCAGACCATTCGACGGTCATTCCACCAAGAGCATGCATGTCGAATTTCATAATTCGATCAGTCCAAGGGTCAACATATACATATGGATCGTTAGAATTGGCAACAGGTGGAAATGCTCCATAAACATCTTGACAACTATAATCGCTTATTGAGGTCATTTCAACCATATTGCTACATTGTACAATTGCAGTTGAGCCAGCATTACCATTTCCCCAGCTTGTGATGTATAGGTTGCCAGTAGAAGTAATTCCCATAGTTGGTTCGAAAGTGGACATACCTATGCTGTAATATGATGAACTCGAGTAGTAAGGGATATTGTCACCACCTAGTGCAGTGGTGTTATTCATTGCATTGATTCCTCCAGGGTAATGGTACCAGGTTCTGTCATCAAGCATATCTTTGAAGTCATATAATCCAGAAGTCTGTTCAATAACTTCAACTTCTTCTTCTCCAAAACATCCTGATAATGACATTAATGTCATAATTAAAACCATAAAAGTTGCATTTCGTTTTTTCCTCATTTTAGTTTCCTCCAAATAAATCACAGCCAATCAATGGAAGCAATACACTAGCATCTCCTTCTACACAAATATTCGGTGCTTCTGGGCGCATTTTACCCCATGAAATTGCTTCTCTAAGTCGTGCTCCAGAAAGACTTCCATCGTGTTCTGGTGCAGTAGTTATGTAAACTGCAGAATCTAGTCCGCCTCTATATTGGTTCCACCAGATTACATGGTGCTTTGAAATTCCTCCTCCGATCATTAGAGCATTGGATACTTCAACGTCCCAAGTCAAATCGCTCATCACCTGCTCATCTGCTAGGGTGTCGATATGAAAATCGCGATATTTCTGTCTAAACATGAACAGTTGTGCTCCGATTGACCCGTCAGTGATTCCCGGAATACAGACTGGAATCTTATGTTTGGCCGCCCAATAAATTAGGGAGTCGGGAGTACCAATTCTTTTTCCAAGTTCCCATACTAGGTGGATTGACCCAAAACCAATCCACGCATCTGCCCCAGTTTTTCCTGTTTCCTCCAATCTATCTTTGTAAATTTCTTCTAGTACAGGCATTACAACCTCTTCAATGATTTCTCCATAAGATGAGTTTGGAACAATAACATTTCCAAGTCGCATTAGTGAATGTTCTCCAAGTTCGATATCATCCAACTCAAATGCTCCATGGTAGTATTTTTTATGCGCTCTGGCAATGTCATGATCTAGCATCCCGCAAGTTGTAGATATTACATTGAACATTTTTTGTTTAATAGCTTCCACAAAGAATCCTCTTGTGCCGGTGGCACACAGGCATGCAGGGAAGGAAAGCCAATTGCAAACCTTGCTAGAATCGCCGTCTACAGCATTAATTTCTTTTTTCATATCGAGTAGAATGTCTCTTGCAGTAGCCAATTTTGTTGCAGTAAAACCGCCTGCAGAACTCATCTGATCAATTAGCGATTTAGGTGTCGAAATTGTAGAGAAATCATAGTCCTCAACCGGGACTTCGAAATCATCAGGTGAAATCGCCATAGTTAATCCAAATCGCAATTACAAATCAATCTGTCCATTGATTACATTAGGTGTTCAAGTTCAAAAATTCTATCTCTAAGTTTGGCTGCTTGTTCAAAATCTAATTCCAATGCCGCCTTTTTCATAGCGTCATTTAATTCGGCTAGTAAATCTTTAATTTGTTCAGGAGAAAGATTATTTTTGACATCATCAGGTTCATCATAAGTCAATTGAGAATTCGAATTTTCAATTGAAAAATTAACTCCATCGGAGCCATTGTTACTGTGACTCCAAGAACCTGCTCCAAGATTCAGTTTAGTTGCCCAGTCACCATCTTTTCTACCGCCTTTTTTAGCCACTAACCTTTTTGCACCTGTACCATCAGTTGTAGTGCCTGTAATGAATGATTCATCCTTAGAATTCATTTCAGGTAATGCCTTTTCGATGGTTTTTGGAATTATTCCGTGTTCTAGATTATATTTAATTTGCCGATTCCTTCTTTCCAATGTTTGTTGAATAGCTGCCTGCATAGCAGGTGAAACAGAGTCAGCATAGAGTAGAACCTTACCATTTGAATTTCTTGCTGCACGACCCATTGTTTGTAGTAAACTTCTTTCATTTCGCAGAAATCCTTGCTTATCAGCATCAAAGATTGCCACTAAGCTCACTTCTGGGAGATCTAAACCCTCTCTTAGTAGGTTTATTCCAACAATTACATCTATTATTCCAAGTCGTAAGGCATTGATAATTTCACTTCTTTCTATGGTGTCAATTTCTGAATGCAAGTGGTGTGCTTTAATCCCCATATCATTAAGGTAAGCAGCAACTTCTTCAGCAAATTTAATTGTTAAAACAGTCACAAGACATCGCTCACCTTGCTCGATTCTTTCGTTTATTTCCGATAACAAGTTAGCAACTTGACCACTTGTTGGCCGTACTTCCAGAGTAGGATCTAATAATCCAGTCGGCCGTATTTCCATCTTTGAAATATGCTGAATTTTTTGTATAATCTCATACATACTCTCAGCGTCAGGATGTTTTTTATCCAAATCTGGCTTTTTTGCACCACCGCCAGATTGGGCATGTAATAGTCCCTTTGGGATAGTTTGGCCAGTGACTTCACATAGATGGCGCAGTTCTCTTTCTCCAGGGGTTGCAGAAACGTAAACCATTTGAGGTACTAAGGATTGAAATTCAGGGATTTTTAGAGGGCGATTATCTGCTGCAGTAGGCAGTCTAAATCCATGTTCGATTAGACTCTCCTTTCTCGACCTATCTCCATAGTACATACCGCCAACTTGGGGTAAACTTACATGAGATTCGTCCATTATTACTAGAAATTTCTTGGGATCTCCATGGAATTGTTTAGCGCATGCTGAGAAGAAATCTAGTAAACAGAATGGTCTTTGACCTCTTTGTCTACCATCGAAGTGCAAAGAATAATTCTCGATAGATTGGCAATGACCTATTTCTCTAAGCATTTCTAAGTCATATCTTGTTTTTTGTTCAATTCTATTTGCTTCAAGATCTTTCCCTAGGCTATTGAAATGGGCAATTCTATCGTCTAATTCATCTTCAATAGAAATCAATGCATTTTCAAACCTTTCTGGACTGGTCATAAAGAATTCTTTTGGATGAATCCATGCTTCATCTAAGATGTCTAATGTTTCCCAAGAGACAGGGTCGCAAACTTGTATTTTTGTTACACCTTCATAGTCAAATTGTATTCTAAGGGGGTCATCTCTACTTGGCATCCAAACATCAAGAACTTCACCTCTCAACCTGCAACTTCCTCGAACCAGGTCAGTATTAGTTCTAGTATATTGTAGGGCGACTAATTCTTTTAACAGATCAATAGGTTCAATTTTTTGTCCAATATGGCATCTTACATGGGATTCCAAGAAAGTTTCAGGTGGATTTAAACCATAAATACAAGATACAGAAGATACTATGACGCAGTCTGGTCTAGTTACTAATGATGCAACTGCTGCAAACCTTTCTTGTTCTATTCTTTCATTGATTGATAATTCTTTATCGATGTAAAGGTCTCGATTTGCTAGATAAGCTTCTGGTTGATAGTAGTCATAGTGGGAAACGAAGTAATCCACTGCATTTTCTGGAAAGTATCCAGCCATTTCTTGATATAATTGGCGAGCAAGTGTCTTGTTATGGCTCATAATCAAGGTTGGAATATTCAATTTCTCGATAACCTTGGCCATAGCGAATGTTTTGCCACTTCCAGTAACACCCAATAAGACGCACCTTTCTTGACCATTTTCCAATTGAGAAATCAAATTTTCAATTGCTTTTGGCTGATCGCCCGAAGGAGTGAATTCAGTATGCATAGTAATTTTCTTGACTTCAGGCCGGAGATGCTCAAGAGCAGCACCTTCTAAGGCCTTTGAAAGATCAAAAGGGTCTCTCAATTCTAAATCTGAAAGGCCAACGTCATGGTCAGCAACCGATTCAAAGTCGCCATCATCGTCCCATTCCACAGTCATATCAAAGACCCCCTCTACACTTGTTCAATTGTCCAATGGTTTTGAACTATGTCATAATTATGGAAGATATAATCCACCATTTACGTGAATAATTGCTCCAGTTATGTAAGATGAATCTTGTCCTACTAGAAACGAGATTGTCGATGCCATATCTTCCGGACTTCCAACTCTTTTCAATGGAACTTCATTTTCTCTGAATTCTCGCTTCTCTTCACTATCGCCTGCTAGAATCGCCGTATCAACATATCCAGGCGCTAGTACATTGACTCTTTTTCCTTCAGGACCAACTTCTTGCGCTAATGAGCGTGCCCAAATTGCTAATGCTGCTTTTGAAGCAGAATAATCCGCACCATGTGGAGAGCCTCTAGTTCCTAGTTGTGAACCTACTACAACAATTCGAGCATCTTCAGAAAGGTGTTGTTGAATAGCTTTCCATACGCCAACAGCCCCTTCAAAATTTATTGCCATTGTATTTCTTAGATCTTCTAGAGTCATTTCGCTAGCTGAAACACGATTATATGCGCCATGATTGAGTACTAGAACATCGATTGATTTTGCCATCCATGGGTGAATCCCCAGTAGGCCTACTTCGCCACCATCTGAACAGTCTACCTTAACAGCAAGCGCATCACCGCCATTTTCTCTAATTTCGGCAACTAGCATTTCTGCAGGTTTAGATGAATTGTTGTAAGTTAATAGTATGTCATAACCATCCTTAGACAATCGTTTGCATGTAGCAGCTCCTATTCCTTGGCCACCGCCTGTAACTAGAGCAACTGGGCGGGTCATGATTATCCCAAACAGTACTTAGCAATAATTCGACCTGTTCTCATTCTAGAAATTGCGCAAGTTGGGGGGGCTTCCAACCCTCGGGCTTGAGAACTTTACCATCTTCTCTACGAATCACTTTTCCATCGACTAATTTAGCCATATTAGATCTATGAACTTCATTGAATGCTTCATCATATATGTCTTGCATTCCATGATTGATTATTGTTCCAGCGAGAATATATCCGATATCAGCTAGAGCATCTAAAACTTCTACTAAATCGCCAGTACGAGCAGCTTCAGCATATTCTTGAACCTCTTCGGTAAGTAGTTTAATACGTAGTTCAATTAGTTCATCTGGGCCTAGTCCTGGGTTGTCTAATTTAGGAATTTCAAAAGCCTGATTGAATTCAAGAAGTGACGCTACTATAGGGTTCATAGTTTCAAGTGCTGCTACCAAGTCTTTCAACATTTCATCTAAGAGATATAGTGAAAATTATGATTATAGGTACAGCCCGATTGCTAAAGCAATAAGTAAAGCCCAGCCTGTAAACATCGAGGTTTGAAATAGGGTATTTTGAAAATCCTTTAATCGCTCTCTTGCTAAAACCACATAGATATTCAAGCCCGCCATCAATGCTGATGCGCCTAGGAACCACAGGCTACTAATAGGGTCTGATACGGCGAAACAAGCGAACCAGAGTAATGTTAACTGTATAGTAGTCCTAGTGGTTGCATTATCTCCGAACTTGGCTGGAAATGAATGTATTTGGTTTTCAATATCGCTTTTAACATCCATTCTGGCATAGTTGATGTCAAAGGCAGCAATCCACAATGTGACTCCTAATGAAATTGGTAAAATTGTGGGCAACCATAGGTATTCAGTTCCAGTGGATAATTGTCCAGTAATAGCAGCCCATCCATGTACGTCTGCAGCCATTGCCACCCATGCACCGGCAGGTGCAAGGCCCAGGCAAAGCCCAAGCCAAAAATGACATGCCCAAGTAAATCTTTTCGTGTATGGGTAGACAACAAAAGCTAGCACAGGTAACCAAGCCATCATAAGAGCAACTTTGTTTAGAGCACCTGCTCCAATAAGTAGCATCACTAAGAATGCAGTAGCCAAAGTCCATGCAGTGCGAAGGCTCATTGCTCCGGACGCTAGGTGGCGTTGCTCAGTTCTAGGATTATTAGCATCAATTTCTCTATCGATTATTCGGTTGAGGGCCATAGCAAGGCCTCTAGCTCCAATAGCAGCAATTAATATCCACAATAAATCTATTCTGAACCATCCAAAATCAGACTTGGGTAGTTGATCAATAAATTGGTCATAAGCAATTAGGTAGCCTATTAGGACAAATGGTAGGGAGAACAGGGTATGCTCGATTTTGATAAATGTCAAAATCTGTTTCAAATCCATAACTACTTTCCTCCGAACTCTAGGTGCTTGGGCCAATTATAGTTTGCTAGTTCGGGGTGGGAATTTAATTTATCCAATGTTTCTTGGGAATGTAAGGTTATTGCAGGCCACCTTCTAACTCCGTGCTCATCACTTGGAATAGGGATTGTAGCATCCCAACATAATCTGTTCTTGCCTTCATCAAATGTTAAACCTCTACTGACATCAAACCTTGAGGTAAGTTGCCAAAGCAATCTTCTTCGCGCTTTATCACAATACAAATCGAGGTCATTATTTGTGATAAACAACCATCTTAGTGAGGAATTAAAGTCCAATTGCCAAATTGAATTTCTCAATTGAATAATTTTATCAATTCTTTTCTTTTCAGAGTCATTATCAAAGCTTGATGAACCTGATTCTGGGGATGGTGAATTATCAACATCAATAGTCACGACTAACATACTATCACGAAGCATTCTAGCATCTTTTACCTCAGGTAATTTTTTGACTTTTTCAAGAGCATCGAATTTTGGAGCATCTTCTAGGCCCTGCCTCCATGAAGGGGTTTCTAGTGTAAAAGAACCTTCGAGAGGTTCTTTATCAGAGCGAGGGTCTGCATTAGGTATTGTTGTAGCATCAATTATGATTTTGTCTTGAACATTTTCAAATGGACTTGATGCATCAAGCGAGTCCGCTACCATTCCCTCTAGAACAATTATATCTTGAGAAATTTCTACTTTGTCGTTTAGTGAATCTAATAACTCTTCTAAGTCCTTGGGATTTTGTTCTGGATCAACTACTATTATTGATTTCAAGAACATCATTTGTCCTGCGCCAAGTAGTCCCAGTGCAGTTTTCCTAGCTTGCCTAGGGTATCTTTGCTTTGATGCGACAATGGCTAAGTTGTGAAAGCCGGTTTCCAGAGGAAGATGGACACTTTTCACGTCTCTATGTTGAAATTGCAAGACAGGAGAAAATTGCCTCCCAATGGCCTCACCAAGATATCCGTCTTCCATAGGTGGAAGACCTACAATGGTAGCAGGCAGTATGGCATCCTTTCGTCTTGTTATCGCTGTTACATGCATTACAGGGTATTGGCCGGTCAATGAATAAAATCCGAAATGGTCACCAAAAGGTCCTTCAAGCCTAGTTTCGCCTGGAATACAATAGCCTTCAATGACGATATCTGCTTCAGCAGGCACCATGATATCTTGAGTAAGTGCTTTGGTGATTCGAAGAGAGCTTCTGCCTAATATGCCGGCGAATTGATACTCTGATAGATTATCAGGCAATGGAGCAATTGCAGAGAAAATTAGTTCAGGAGGTCCACCGATACAAATCGCTACTGGCATTTTTTGTTTTTCACCAGTTGAAGAGGCATGATCCGCTCCATGCTTGTGAATTTGCCAATGTAAGCCAATTTCCTTTTCTCCAAAAACTTGGGCTCTGTACATGCCAAGATTATGTTCACCATTTTTAGGGTCCTTGGTAACAACCAAAGGGAGAGTTACAAAGTGGCCACCATCCATTGGCCAAGTCTTGGGGATAGGAAGTTTAGTGAGGTCTAAATCCATCTTTACTCGTTGACATTTCCCCTTCCACTTTTTCCATGGCGGCATTGCAAGTGCGTCTCTGGCAAGGGGCAATGCTTTCCAAGGCTTTTTCATAAATTCACCAATCTCTGGCTTCATCATTGCCACCATTCTGTCTCCAACTTCGGTTTCATGACTAGCTCCCAAGGCTCTAAGTGTTCTTTCACCTGTTCCAAAAATGTTCATTGCCAGTGGGATCTCACTAATTGAGCCGTCAGCTAGCCGTGGCTTTTCAAAAATGACCGCTGGGCCAGAATTTTTTACCAGCAAGTCTGCAATGGCGCCCGCTTCGTAGACAACATCCACCGGTCTATTGATGCGAATCAACTCACCGCGAGCCTCTAAATGGCCTAGCCATCTCTTCAAAGTCTTCCATGCCACAACAACGGGACTAGCATTATACCTTTGAACCTGCGTAAGTTCACATAGAATCTAACAACCGTTTTATTCATGGGCTTGGTCATTTACTCGCGTATCATGGGAGGCGAATCTAGCATCTGCGATGTCCTTGTCATCGGGGCTGGCCCGGGGGGCGGTTCAGCAGCATTACACGCAGCAAGAGCAGGACTGTCGGTAATTGTAGTCGAAGCGGACGGTGAAGTTGGAACGCCAGTTCATTGTGGTGAATGTCTTTCTGAACTTGCAGTAGAAAACTTATCTCTTGAGATACCTGATCATGTAAAGGCATTAGATGTAACAGGAATTCGTGTAATTTTCCCAGACGGAACTGAAAAACTCCTTACAGAGCCAGGTTATGTTCTAGAGAAACACTTGTTTGAACAATGGTTAATGGATGAATCGAATAAATTAGGCTCCCAATTATATTTGAAACACAAAGTAACATCTATGGAGAGAGTTTACAATAGCAAAAATGAATTCTCCAATTGGAAAATTGATGGTCGAGGTCCGAATTTTCCAATTGAATGCCGGGCTGTTATTGATGCTTCTGGGGTTGCTGGTGCTAGTTCAAAATTACTTGATATGGGTACACAAGTCGAAGTTATCGCAGGATTCCAATATGAGGTCACAGAGGTTAAAAATGACGGATATCTTGACTTTTACATTTGGCCTCAATACTCACCTCACGGCTATGTTTGGATGATTCCTAAAGAGGGAGAAAGAGCCAATGTCGGACTGGTTACCACCGATAAAAAAGGAGCGATCAAATATCTCGATAAATTCATCAAAGATACATATCTTGATGGTAAACCAATAGTTAATCCAATGTGGAGAGATAATACTAAGTCAACTAAAATCAAGCCATTTGGTGGTACAATACCTATTTCTGGCCCTAGAGAAAAAACTGTTGATGATGGAGTAATTCTAGTTGGCGATGCTGCAGGTTTTACATCACCTCTTTTTGAAGGAGGTTCACATTTGGCCCTATGGTCTGGTAGAGAGGCTGCTAATGTCATCGCTCAAGCATTGAAAGACAATGACTTGTCTAAAGAGAAATTAATGCCGTACGAGCAAGCATGGAAGAAAACGTTCCCTCCGTACAATAAAATCTTACGAGGCAAAGAAGCATTGTACGAACTTACGGATGAAGAAATGTCATTTATGGCAAGTTGTCTACCTGAAGAATTATCTAATATGTCACCTTTACAGAAATTAGGAATTGGGTTGAAAATCTTAGTCAAGAGACCGGCTCTACTAACGAAGAAAGTTATCTCAGTTCTTCGTTCATTCGGATATAGTCGAGCAAAGTTCTTTGGTTGGTAGAATCCTATTTTTCACTTTTTGAAATAGTAAAGCCCTTCAAATGCGGGAGTTAGCCTTGGATATGTGGGGGGCGTCTCTGTGGGTTGCTGCATTGGCTGCCACCTTCTTAATCATCCAACCACGGATATTTGAGAGATCTAAAATTACCGGTATTTTGTTGCATTTTTGTTTAGCAATGCCCTTTTTTGCTCTAGCAAGCCGCTTTATTGTAAATGATACATCTATTCAGTATGTAGTTGCTTTTGGTGGGGAGGCGTTACCTTTGAGATATCGTTTCGCTGCTACTTGGGCAGCAAGGGAAGGGCCTCTGCTGATGTGGGTATTATGGTTAACTTTGTTGGCTTGGATATGGAGAAAACCAATGGCCAAGCTGGAAAATACTGACTCGAGAGAATTACGATTGAGATTAATTCATGGT
>CEOF01085481.1_pt1 | contig 11751 bp, 7 predicted proteins | sample 361311 | NCBI WGS metagenome assembly CEOF01 (sample SAMEA2619667, study PRJEB7988) | marine metagenome | biome: marine biome (ENVO:00000447); feature: surface water layer (ENVO:00002042); material: "saline water (ENVO:00002010), including plankton (ENVO:xxxxxxxx)" | depth 5 m
CTCAAAGAAACCCTCATTGCTTTAACCATATTCATAGTTTCGTTCATTTTATCTGTGAGTACTGATTGTCTATTTTGTACTGAAATTAAATTTTCAGCGTGAGTATTATATTCCTCGTAACTCATACCTTGTAACGTACCTCTCTCTAAGTCAACAACATTGAAAGTTATAGGGTCATCTAATTCAATAGATACTCCTTTATCTTCCTTAACTAGAGTTGCAGTATAAGATCCAGGAGATGCCAATTGTCCAGAATTATACCATCCTCTTCCTCCACCACTACTTCTTGGAAGTCTATCTGGATTGATTGCAGTAGCACTTGAATGTCTTAAATTCCAAGCAACTCTGTTCAAACCTTTAGATGTTGATGCAGAAATTTTGTTGATAATATTTCCATTTAAATCTTTAACTACGACATAAATCTTAGTTGTTTCTTCTCTATCTTCCTTCTCTATTGCATCCCAATCAATTCCTGGAATTTGCTGTCCTTTTTTAATCATCTCTCTCTCAACCTTCTTTCTATCTGATTTCATAGATGGATATGATTTAGATAGATGATAGGTGAAGACTGCACCAAAATCTGGGTTTTGAGCAAAATAGTAATCACCACCTGTATTACCAATAGTACTTTTAGGTAGATACCATAAAGCATCTCTTGAATTAAATAATTTTCCTTCTTTAGATAGATTTTCGGAAGTCATCTCTCTTAATGCAGAATAATCATCTAGAACGAAGAAGCCTCTACCAAAGGATGCTCCAACAAGATCATTTTCTCTTTTTTGTATTGTAATATCTCTAAAAGAAATTGTAGGTGCTCCTGGAACTTTATTCCAGTTCTTACCACCGTTAATAGTAACATATATAGCTGTTTCAGTTGCACAGAACATTAAGTCTTTAGCAATATGATCTTGAACTAATCTCCAAACTAGGTTTCTTTTTGGAAGGTTGCTAGCAATAGAAGTCCATGTCTCTCCTAGATCAGTACTTTTATATAAGTACGGATTAAAATCACCTTCTTTATGATTATCTAATGAAACATATACAGTATTTGCATCGAAATTATCAGCCTTGATATCATTGATAAAAGTTCTTGCTGGAAGTCCTAATTTTGTTACAGGAATTTTTTTCCAAGATTCTCCACCATTAGTTGTAACTTGAATTATTCCATCATCAGTTCCAGCATATATTACTCCTTCTCTGACTGGAGATTCAGATATAGATGTTATAGTATTATAATTAGACATAGCCTTTACATCCCAAGAATTATCCCATCCATGTCTTCTTCCCATAATAGGAAGATCTAATCTCTCTTCATTTCTAGTCAAGTCACCAGAAATTGGTTCCCAGCTGTCTCCTCTATCTTCTGACTTCCATACTCTCTGAGAAGCAAAGAAAAGCCTTTCTGGCTTATGAGGACTAACTAATATGGGTGAATCCCAATTCCATCTCTCATATTTTTCACCTTCTCTAGGTTGAGGTTGAATTAAAACCGCTTCACCTGTTTTTAGATCAACTCTATGTAATACACCTTGTTGGAATTCTCCATAAACAATATCATTATAAACTGGATCAGTAGCTGTCTGATGTCCATCAGCACCTAAAATTTTGTACCAATGTGCATTTCTTATACCTTGTCTTTCATCAGTTCTAACTGGTCCACCAGCAGAACCATTGTCTTGAGTTCCACCAAAAATATGATAGAATGGATAAGCATTGTTTACTGCTACTTTATAAAACTGCGTTATAGGAAGGTTTTTATGATATTTCCATGTTTCTGCTAAATCAAATGATTCGTAAATTCCAGCATCAGTACCTACTAATAAATAATTAGGATCATTTTCTCTAAATGCAATAGAGTGATTATCCGAATGTTTATCTCTTTCCCTTAACTGGACAAAAGTTTTACCTCCATCTTCAGAAGTTAATATCCTTACATTCATTAAATATAATCTATCAAATTTATGAGGGCTTGCATAAAGCTCTTGATAGTAATGAGGTCCGGTTGCTCCCGACACAGTATTAGACATTTTTTTCCATGATGAACCTCTGTCAATCGATCTGTAAACAGCTCCTTTCGTTCTTTCTAGTTCTATAGCAGCATAAATAACATCAGGTTTTTGAGGTGATAATGCAATACCTATCTTACCTTTATTCGACCCTGGTAATCCAAATTTTAGTTCTGTCCATGTTTCACCACCATCTTCAGATCTATGTAATCCTGATTCAGGACCACCACCCATCAAAGCAGCAACAGTTCTATGTCTTTGCCAAGTAGCGGCATATAATCTATTAGGGTTTCTTGGATCAATTAAAATATCGGTAACACCTGTCCATTCTCCTCCACCTAATACTTTTTTCCAATTTTTTCCTCCGTCAGTTGTCTTGTAGAGTCCCCTTTCTCCTCCTGAACTCCATAGCGGTCCTTGAGAAGCTACCCAAACTACATCTGAATTATTTGGATGAACAATTATTTTAGAAATATGTTCTGATTTTCTAAGACCCATATTTTTCCATGTTTCTCCACCATTATCACTCATAAATACTCCATCTCCATAAGCTACGTGTCTTCCACCAACATTTTCTCCAGTTCCTAGCCAAATAATAGAAGGGTCATTAGGGTCAATTGTAATGCAACCTGTTGTATAGGTAGACTCATTATCAAATATAGGAGTGTATGTTGTACCTGAATTTTCAGTTTTCCAAACACCACTTGATCCAGTAGCTACATACCATACATTATTGTTTTCAGGATGAATTGCAATATCAGCGATTCTTCCAGATAAAAATGCAGGACCAACATTTCTTAATTTTAGGGCAGAAAGGGATAATTTACTTTCTTTTTGTTGTGTATTTGTTGATTGATTATTTCTTCTTCTTTGAGAATTTACATCAAAGACGAATAATGTTATTAATGTTAATAGAATAATTTTTTTCATTTCTTTACGGGTTTAATTTGAAAAAAGGGGTAATTAATTTATTAATTTTTTTTTAATTAGTGAATAAAAAATTGAAGATTAAAAAAAAATATTAATAGTTTTATATAAGATGGAATTAATAACTAACGATCAATTACTTACAGTTTTTCAAATAATAATTGCCCTCTCTGTGTTAAGGGTATGGACTATGAATTTCAATAAACCTTCTAGGTGGAGAGGTGGTGGTGCAAAAAATATGAAAGAAGAATTTATTGCTTATGGTCTTCCTTCATGGATAATGTACCTTGTAGGATCATTAAAAGTCGCATTTTCTATTGGTTTAATTGCTGGGTTATGGATTTCTGAAGTAGTTGTATTTTCAGCATCTGGAATAGCCATAATGATGTTTTTTGCAATTGTGATGCATGTAAAGATTAAAGATCCTTTATCTAAATCAATTCCAGCTATTACTTTTTTAGTGTTATCTGTTTTAATTATTTTACTTGAAAGATAAATTTTTTCTAATATTTTTTTTATTTGTATTATCCTGCAATTCGGATAAAAAAGATATTTTATCATTAAATACTTTTCCTGAGAATTCATCTGAATCTTTTCTGCTTTCAACTAATGATAATTTATATATTTCATGGACAGAACAAGTAGCTGATTCAAATTTTCTTTATTTAAGCAAATTGGAAAATAATACTTGGTCAGAAAAAAGTATTATTAAAAAAGGAACGGATTGGTTTGTTAATTGGGCTGATTTTCCTTCCATCTCTTATAATGATATTTCAAGTTCTATTTTTTCATTTCATCTTCAAAAAAGCTCTGAGGAAACATTCTCCTATGATGTAAATTATCATTTTAATATAAATGATAGTTGGATGGACATGAAAAATATACATGATGATAATACATTTTCTGAGCATGGTTTTGTGTCGTCTGTGCCCTATAAAGATGGTTTTATGGTCAGCTGGCTTGATGGAAGAAACACCTATGGAAAAGGTCACGACGGTCATGCAAAAGGTGCAATGACAATAAGATCAGCTATTCTTGATAGTAACGGAAAAATTATTAATCAGTCACTTATTGATGAAATGGTTTGTGACTGTTGCCAGACGTCAATGACAATCTCAAATGATATTCCAATGGTAGTTTATAGAGATAGATCTAAAGATGAAATAAGAGATATTTACTTTTCAAGATACATTGATTCAAACTGGACTGAACCTCAACCTATTCATGATGATGGATGGGAAATAAATGGATGTCCAGTTAATGGTCCAAATGTGGATTCATATAAAAATAATGTAGTAGTATCCTGGTTTTCTGCTTCTAATGGAAGACCAAAAGTAAATCTAAAATTCTCATCAGATAGTGGTAGAACTTTTGGAGATAAAATTTTAATTGATGATGTTGAAAATTCTCCTATAGGAAGAGTAGATGTTGAATTTTTAAATTCTAAGGAGGTAATGATAAGTTGGCTCTCTACTGTTGATAGTAAAGGAAAATTATTAATGAGAAAAATTGGAATTGATGGTGAGGTTGGTAGTATAAAGGTAATAGATGAGGTATCTACTGAGAGATCAACAGGCTTCCCTCAAATTGAAGAATTTAATGATGATGTCTTTATTTCTTGGACTGACAATAGCCAAGCAAATAAAATTGTTAAAGTATTCAAAATTCCAGTATCAGCTTTATAGGAGGCTATTATAAATTTCTAATGAAATTTTAGCAAGTATATCAGCACCCTCTATTTCATTTTCTAATTTTTTAGAGAGTAAAACAAGTATATATTTTTTATTATTCTCTAAGAAAATTATACCGGAGTCATGCCTTACTCCACTGATCCATCCATCTTTATGAGCAACCTCAACAGATTTTGGTAGATACTTTGGGATAATATCATCATATTTTTGATTTTTTAAAATATTTATCATTTCATCTGAGATGTCAGAACTTATAATATTTCCTTCTGCTAAATTTTCATAAATTTTCAAAAGATCATAAGCTGTTGTAGTATTATTCATACCATTATTAAATGCTTTTATATCTTCAACACCTCTTAAAACATTTATATTATTTGCTCCTAAACTCCTCATAGTGTTATTTATTTCTTCAGTTCCTATGTAGTCAATAACAAGATTTGTGGAAAAATTGCTGCTTATAGTGATCATATCATATATCAATTCTTTGAGAGTTAGATAGCTTCCTATTTTTTCATAACTTTTCTTATCACTATCATCAAATGAGGAAAGCTTAAATATACTTCCATCTACTATACTCTTAAATTCATTTTTAATTAAAATCGAATCATCTAAAGAAATTAATCCTTCATTGTTTTTTTTAAATGCTTCAATCATTACAGGTGTTTTCATAGTACTTGCTGCATGAAATTCTTCATTTTCATTTATTAGTATAGTTTCCCCAGTACTGAGATTTTTATAAGCTACTGCAAATTCACCCTTTTCAGAGTCAAGTAACCCTACTATTCTTTCCTCTAGGCTATCATAATTTTTAGTTTGATTACAAGAAAAAATAAAAAGTAAAATAAATAGAGTTAGGAAAATGTTTTTCATAGTGTTATTAAATACAATATAGTTATTTTTAAAAATCAAATTTAAATTATGAGATACACTCTTATTTTATTCCTTCTTTCTTTTTCAATTAAGGCTCAAAAGTCTTACTTCCCTGGTAAAATATGGATGGAGAAATCACCTGAGTCACAAGGTATAGATTCAAAAAAAATTTTAAATGCAATTGAATTTGCTAAGAAAAATGAAAATTCGGTAGATAAAGATTTAAGAATTTCTATTCTTAAATCCTTTGGTCATGAGCCCGAATACAGAATCAAAGGACCAACAAAAAAAAGGGGTGAAACAAACGGTCTAATTATTAAAAATGGATATATAATAGGGAAGTGGGGAGATACAAAAAGAGTTGATATGACTTTTAGCGTTACAAAAAGCTACTTATCTACAGTAGCAGGAATTGCATACGATAGAAAATTAATTTCTTTAGATGATAATTTAAAAGATTACATATGGGACGGAAAGTTTGACGATCCTCATAATAGTCAAATAACATGGCATCATCTTCTAAATCAATCTTCTCAGTGGTCAGGTGAACTTTTTGGTACATACGATTGGGCAGATAGACCACCAAGAGGACTTTCTCTTGAGGAAATTAAGAAGCAGAAAATTTTATCTCCAGGTAAGGCATACAAGTACAATGATGTTAGAGTAAACTTACTCTCTTACTCACTTCTTAATGTATTTAGAAAACCTTTACCAGTTGTCTTAAAAGAAAATATTATGGATCCAATTGATGCTTCTCCTACTTGGAGATGGTTCGGTTATGATAACTCAATGGTAATAGTAGATGGCATAAATGTACAGTCAGTAAGTGGTGGTGGGCACTTTGGTGGTGGTATATTTATTAATTCTGAGGACCACGCGAGGTTTGGATTACTTTTTTTACGAGATGGGATATGGGGTGGAGAAAGACTTTTATCATCTGAATGGATTGAAAAAATTAGAGTTCCATCTGAAAATAATCCTTCTTATGGATACATGTGGTGGCTTAACCGTGGTAATCGTAAATGGGATGGATTACCAGAAAACATATACTATGGATCTGGATTTGGCGGAAATTACGTCATAGTAATTCCAGATAATGATTTAGTTATTGTAGCTAGATGGCTTGATTCATCTAAGGTTGGGGAGTTGGTGAGAAAAGTTGTTGAATCTGTTAATTGATTTTAATGTTCAAAAAAAAAGTAATAGAAATTATATCAAATTCACTAAATGAAAAGATAAAAATTCTTGAAAAGGAGTTGAAACAAATTAATTATGAAAAAAACAATCAGACTAAAAGCAGTGTGGGAGATAAATACGAGACTTCAAGGTCTTCTATGCAAATAGAGTATGATAAATTAAATTCTAACTTACAAAATTTAAAAATTAATCTAAATAAAATTAATTTAATAGATTCATATAAGAAATATAAAAAAGTTGCATACGGAGCTTTAGTGAAAACAAAATCATCATACTATTTAATTAGTGTGGGCCTGGGAAAATTTATTATTGAAGGTAAAAATATTTTTATAATTTCTTTATCATCCCCTGTAGGTAAAAGCTTATTTGATAAGAAAAAAGAAGAATCAATTATTATCAATGATATTGAAGATAAAATAATTGAAATTTTTTAAATTTATTTATGAAAAAAATATTTTTTTTATTTCTAATAATCTTAAGTTGTTCAACTTCTAATAATAACAACGAAGGTCATGCTAATCATGCTATAAGTGATAAAAATCAAAATAGTTTAAGTCCACATTCTGTTGCTATGGCTATGATTGGAGGTGCACATATACATATAGATTACTCTTCTCCTAGCGTGAGAAATAGAATTATTTTTGGAGGGCTGCTTGCTTATGATGAAATATGGCAGTCAGGTGCTCATAATGCGACATGGATAGAGTCAGATTATGATTTAATTATCAATGGAAAGGAATTAAAAAAAGGTAGATATGGTTTATTTACTATACCTAATAAAGAAGAATGGACAGTTATATTTAATAAAAACTGGGAACAACATGGTAAAGATGAATATGATGAAAAAGATGATGTTTTAAGAATAAAAATTAAGCCAACTGTTATTACTGACTTAGTAGAATCATTACAATATGAGGTTGATGAGATTGATGATAACAATGGATTGATATCACTTAGTTGGGAAAAGATTCAAATTAAAATTCCTTTTGAAGTAAAGTCATAATAATACTATCATTTGAATATTTATATAGTTATTGGTAGATTAGATTTATGAGATTCAATCTAATAATTCTTCTTTCAATATTTTTATTTTCTTGTTCATCAAAAAAATCTCTTGATTTAATGGATAAAGTTGAGGTATTAAGGGATAATAATGGAATTAATCATATATACGCTAATAATCAAAGAGATTTATTTTTTATGCAAGGTTATCTTGCTGCTAAGGATAGGCTTTTTCAATTTGAAATATGGAGAAGGCAAGCAACTGGAACAGTTTCTGAAATATTTGGTGAAGAAGAACTAGAAAGAGACATCGGAACAAGATTATTTATGTTTAGAGGTGATCTTAAAGAAGAATTAAATCATTATCATGATGAAGGATTTGAAATTATTACGTCATATACAGAAGGAGTTAATGCCTACATTAGAGAAGTGATGAATAACCCAAAATCCTTACCTATTGAATTTAAATTATTAAATATAAAGCCTGAGTTATGGACTCCTGCTGATGTAATTTCAAGGCATCAAGGGTTATTGGGAAATATTGAACAAGAATTAAATATCGGTAGGGCAGTATCAAAAATTGGAGAAGAAAAGGTAAAGAGTTTGCAATGGTTTCACCCAAAAGACCCTAAGTTAAAACTTGATGAGAATATTACTGAACAAGATCTAGATAATGATATCTTAAAATTATATAAAGCATTTAGAAAGCCCATTGAATTTAAAAAAGAATATTTAGTTAAGAAATATTTAAAAGAGAATGAACTAGAAATTTCATTTATAGAAAATGAAAAATATCTAGATGATAAATTTAGCATAGGAAGTAATAATTGGACAATTTCAGGAAATAAAACAATTAGCGGATATCCAATATTAGCAAATGATCCACACAGAACTATTGTAGCTCCATCATTAAGATACATTACCCACCTTGTTGCTCCAGGATGGGATGTGATAGGAGGTGGAGAACCTGAAATTCCTGGTATTTCAATAGGTCACAATGGATTTGGAGCTTGGGGACTTACTGTTTTTCGAACTGATGCTGAGGATTTATATATTTATGATATTAATCCAAAAAACTTAAATCAGTATTGGTATAATGGAAGGTGGTACGATTTTAAAATAATTAAAGAATCTATTCCTATTAAAGGAAGAGAAAATTTCGAAGTAGATCTTTATTACTCAGTACATGGACCTGTAACATTTATTGATAAAGAAAGAAAAAAGGGATATGCTGTGAGATGTGGATGGTTAGAACCTGGCGGGTCTCCATATCTCGCCTCTTTAAGAATGAATCAATCAAAGTCGTGGGATGAATTTAGAGAAGCATGTAATTATAGTAATATTCCAGGTGAAAATATGATATGGGCTGACAGAGAAGGAAATATCGGTTGGCAAGCTGTGGGAATTGCACCTATTAGAAATACACATAGTGGTCTTGTTCCAGTAATGGGAGATGGTAGATATGAATGGGTGGATTATCTTCCTATTATAGAAAAACCAAACATTTTTAATCCTAAAGAAGATTTTTTTGCAACAGCAAATCAAAATGTTACACCAATTTCATATGATAAGTGGAATGCAATTGGATTTTCTTGGTCTGATCCTTACAGAGGGGATAGGGTTGATGAAATACTTTCATCTAAGAAGAAATTATCAATGCAGGATATGATTGACTTACAAGTAGATTATTTTTCTTATCCATCTGTATATCTTATCGATCTTTTAAATGAAGTTATAGATAATGAAAACAATTTTTTATCTCAGTATATTAGATACATTGATTTATTAAATGATTGGGATAATAAATTATTAAAAAACTCAGTCGAAGCCATGATATATGTGAGTTGGGAGAGAACAATTATAAAATTGTTTCATGAAGAGTTTGTTCCAGAAGAAGTTAATGAATTATTAAGTGTACAACTCTACACTATTATTGATCAAATTTCAAAAATGGAAGTAAATCAGAAAAAATCATTTTTGATTGAGACTTTTATTGTTTCAATAAATAATTTAAAAAATAAATTTGGAGAAAATATAGAAAATTGGACTTATGGTCAAAATGAATATAAACATATTAAAGTAAAACATCCTTTAGAAGATATAGTTAATGATTCTATTTATAAAATATTAAGTTTCAAATCATATCCTAGAGGGGGTAATGGCTATACACCAAACTCAACAAGCTCAAATTTAAGTCAATCTTCAGGAGCTAGTTTTAGAGTAATTATTGATACAAAAGATTGGGATAATTCTTTGGCAACTAATTCACCAGGACAATCAGGGAACCCAACAAGTCCCTTTTATAGGAATTTATATGAAGACTGGGCAAATGATAAATATTTTAATTTATTTTACTCAAAAGAAAAGATTAAATCAAACCTACATACCAGGGAAATCTATTATCCAAATTAAATTATGAAAAAGCTGCTTTTATTTTTTATTTCAATTAGTAACATTTTATTTTCTCAAGAATATAAAGTGCCTCCAGAGGTAATAAAAACTCTTGTAGAATCTGACCCTCAACCTTCACTTAATCTAAATAATAATGGAACACTAGGACTTATTATTAGGAGAGATGGTTATCAGTCAATTTCTGATTTAGCAAAAGATGAATTAAGAATAGCAGGAACAAGACTTGATCCAGTTAGATATACCTCATCTAGAATGACATATTATAAATCTTTTTCACTTATTGATATAAAATCAGGAAATGAAATTGATGTAGATTATCCCAAAAATGGAAGTTTCTCATATTTTACCTGGTCTCCTGATGAGAAAAAAATCGCGTATACAAATACTACAAATGATGGGGTAGAGCTTTGGGTTTTAGATATTGATTCAAAAAAATCTTCACGTTTATCTGATATGCAGATAAATGATATAAATGTAAAACCATTCCAATGGTTTAATACTAGTAATGATATTCTTATTAGCTTAAAGTGTAATGAAGAAAAACCTATTATAAATAAAATACCTTCGGGACCAATTATTCAAGAGACTGATAACCAAAATGCACCCTCGAGGACATATCAAGATTTAATAAAAAATAAAAATGAAGAGATTTTATTTGAACATTTTTCATGTATCTCCCTAGTTAAGGTTTCTTTAGATCTAAAAGAGGTGTCTTTGATAAAAAAGGGAATGATTAAGGAATACGATTTATCTCCTGATAATAACTTTTTGATGACTAAAATTATTAATAAACCTTTTTCATATTTAGTACCATACTATAGATTCCCATATTATGTAGATGTGATTAATTTAGAGAGTGGCTCAACAACTTTAATAGCTGATATTCCTCTAGATGAGGTTAGACCTAAAGGTTTTGATGCGACAAGAAAAGGTGTTAGATCTGTATCATGGAGAAATGATATTGGAAGTGAACTTTACTGGGTTGAGGCAAATGATGAAGGAGATCCAAAAAATAATGTTACATATAGAGATATCATTTATACTTTATCAAATCCATTTAAAGGTGAAAAAAAGGAATTACACAAGACTAAACTTAGATTTAGAAATATAAGCTGGTCAGACACAGGTCATGCTTTAGTCTCAGAGAGATTTTGGAAAAACAGAAGTGAAATTACATCACTTGTTAATACAAGATCTAGGACTTTAGAAAAAGTTTTATTTGACAGGAAGTATGATGATATATATTCAGATCCTGGCTCTCCAATTTTAACTAAAAATAATTTTGGTAGAAATATCTTTCAAATTATAAAAAATTCAATTTTAATGATAGGACAAGGTGGATCACCTGAAGGTTACAGACCATTTTTAAGCTCATTTAATACTAAGAGTCTTGATAGAAAAATATTATTCAGATCTGAAGCTCCTTATTATGAGAGACCAATTAAATTATATGATCAGAATGTAAAAACAATTATAACATCAAGAGAATCTATAAATGAAAACCCTAATTATTTTTTAAGAAATGTTCAATCAAACACTTTAAATCAAATTACTAACTTTACAAATCCCTATAAAAAATTAGAAGATCTTAAAAAAGAAGTAATAAATTATAAAAGGGAAGATGGAATTGATTTAAGTTCAATAGT
>CEOF01128796.1_pt1 | contig 11725 bp, 13 predicted proteins | sample 361311 | NCBI WGS metagenome assembly CEOF01 (sample SAMEA2619667, study PRJEB7988) | marine metagenome | biome: marine biome (ENVO:00000447); feature: surface water layer (ENVO:00002042); material: "saline water (ENVO:00002010), including plankton (ENVO:xxxxxxxx)" | depth 5 m
CAGTCTGATCCTACAATCATTATATCAGGTTTTACAGATTTTACCAAGTCCTCTAACTCAGAGTCATTTGAAAACAATCTAACTTCATCAACTGCTTTTAAATTTTCAAGAAAAAATTTTCTTTCATTCTGATTATATATTGGTCTTTTACTACCCTTCTTTTCTTTTACTCTAATATCAGTATCAATACCCACACAAAGGTAATCTCCTAAACTCTTTGCATAGTTTAAGAGTTCTAAATGTCCTCGATGAAGAAGATCAAATGTTCCGTTTACAAAAATTTTCATAACAATTTTTAATTCCTTTTTCTAAACCAAAATAATCTAATGAAATATTATTATAAGTTCCACAATAAGGTTCTCCGATACCCTCCTCTTCTTTAATGATATTGACAGTATGATCTCCTAATTTGTTAATCATTTCAGCAATCTCACTCAAGTAATATTTTTTACTGTAAACACAATCAAAGTGATTAGGTATTGGAATTTTAATATCACTCAAATAATAACATAAAATTTTATAAAGATCATCAACAAAGATAAAATCCATTCTCTTATCCTTATGAATAATTATATCTTTTTTATTAATATAATTGTTTATATTAGTATAAAAAAATCTTTCTTTATCTTCATGAGGACCAAAGCATCCCCAACATCTAAGATTAACTGTTTTAGAATGACTTAATACTCTTTTAGAAATACAATATTTAGAAAATCCATAAGGATCAGTAGGATCATTTGATGAAACACCACTATCAAAATTAATAAAAACATCAGTCTTATCTATATGCCTAAAAAGATTCTCAAAAATCATTAAGTTTTGATAAAGAATAAATTTATCATCTATAACATTTTTTCCAGAAAATTTTTTACCAACCATTGCAGCATGAATAATAGCATCATAATGATCTGTAAATAAAGTATCAACTTCCTCTTTGTTTTCTAAATTTATTTCTTTAGATCTAGGACTTATAACTTCCCAACCATCTCTAATAAGAAGTGGTACGAATTGACGACCAAAAAAACCTCCAGAACCAGTAAATAATATCTTACCTTTTCTCATACTTCCATTTTGAATCACCTAAAAGTTTTTCTAATTCATTATCTTTAATTTCATAAAAATTTTCTTGTGCAGGAAATTTTAAATCACGAACTTCATCAACATAATCCTTTAATGCTGATTCAATTATCTTTCCTGCTTCACAATATCTTTTAACAAACTTTGATTTAAATTCCCAGAACAATCCAATAAGATCATGCATTATAACTAACTGACCATTTACTTTATCACCAGCACCGATACCATAAACTGGTATGTTTAAAGTATCTGCAATCATTTCTGCAGACTCTCTAGGCATTGCTTCAAGTAGAAGAAAAGAACATCCTGCATCTTCAAGTTTCCGTGCTTGTTCCAAAATTATTTTTGCATCGTCAGCAGTCTTTCCTTGCACTTTATATCCACCCAACTTAGCACGAGTATGTGGAGTCAATCCAAGGTGACTCATAACCATTATACCTGAATCACAAATTGCTTTAATTCTTTCAACCATACATCCTTCTACTTTAACAGCATCCATTCCTGCTTTAATAAAATCACCAGCATTTTTAATTGCTTCCTCATTTGATACTTGGTAAGACATGTATGGCATATCTCCTACTGTAAATGCTCTAGTGACACCTCTAGAAACTGCATTAGCAGATCTAAGCATATCATCCATTGTTACAGGAATAGTGGTTTTATATCCTAGTGTAGTCATCCCCAAAGAATCTCCCACAAGAACCCAATCAACTCCTGCTTTATCTGCCATCAACGCTTGAGGATAATCATATGCAGTTACTCCAACAGTCTTAACTCCATTTTCTTTTTGCTTTCGTAACTTAAGAACAGTTACTTTATCTTTATTGTCTGCTGGCATATTAATCTATAGTATCAACTATCATATTATCATAAAATTCCTTTCTCGACAAGAAAGGATACATATCTTCTAATGGTGGAGCACTTATTGTTCCATCAGAGTTTTTTCTACCTTGTAATGTAGGGACAACTTCTTGCCACCTTTTACACATAACCTCGATTATTATTGGCATATCTAAGGAGAATATAGTGGTTAAGGAATTAGTTAATAAATTGTAATCTGAAATCTTAACATATTCCAAATCATAAGCATGTGCAATCTTACTAAGATCTGGAAACGATACTCCACTATCCTCATCTGTTCCTATTTCTCTACCCTGAAAGAATTTCTTTTGAGTAGTTCTAATAGAAAGATAACCACCATTATTCCATACAAATAATTTGATAGGAAGATTATGATGCTTAATAGTTTGAAGTTCTTGTATATTCATCTGTAATGAACCATCACCTGTTACTCCTATTACACAAGGAGATCCTGCAAAAGCAGCACCTATACATGCAGGAACAGTGAATCCCATTTCTGCTTGAGCACTAGAAGTAATATAACGTTGATTACCTTTAATTCCAGTTGCTTGTGAACAAACATAATATGCAGATCCAGCATCAGAAATTACAACACTATCATCAGGTTTAAATTGATTCAATTTACTAGTAAAATCATATAGATCTATACCAGTTTCATCAGATTTCTTAGAAGGAATAATTGGCCAAGAATCTCTCCACTTCAAACACTTTTGTTGCCACTCTGGAACATCAACTCTTACACGATTCTCATTTAAGAAATCTTTGAGATTAGAATGAATAAACTTATCAATCTTAACTGTATTCTTAGAGTGTTCTTCCTTATCAATATCAACAACAATAACCTTTGCATCTCTAGCAAAAGTCTCATAATTATATCCAGTAGCAGGAACAGGAAGACGAGATCCTAATACAAGTAAGAGATCACAATTCTGCATGGCAAAATTACCTGCTCTTGTTCCCTTGACACCCACTCTTCCTACAAAGTATTCATCATCAGATTCAATAAGATCTACAGCATTAAATGTAGTAACTACAGGTATTCTTACATGCTTAATGAAATCTCTAAACTCATCTCTACTAACTCCAGCACAATTAATACCACCACCAGCAAGGATCAACGGTCTCTTTGCATTTATAAGTTCATCAAATAAAGAAAATCTTTCCATCTCTTTACCCTGTATATCCATAGGGATATCAATCCATACAGGACCAGGACGACCAGTTGTCGATTCTTTAATTGCTGTTTGTACTACCTCTTCCACTTCATCAACACTCTCAATTAATTTAGCATACTTAGTAATGGATTTTACTACCTCAATAATTCTTGCTTCTTGTACCCCTAAATTACGTACTCCTGATGGAGATATTTGATGTAAATTTACATTACCAGACACAAAGATAACTGGTACACTATCTTGCCAAGCGTCTAATAATCCGGTAATAGCATTTGTACCACCACATCCTGTAGTAGGGCATACTAATGAAGGTTTACCTGTGTACTTAGAATAAGCAACGCCTCCCATTGCAGATGCCTGTTCATGGTGATTACAAATAGGAACTATTGAAGGATGAGCAGCAACAGCATCATTAATAAACATTGCACCTCCACCCGTAATAATGAATGCATGTTTTGCACCTGCCTTATAAATCTCATCAATTACATAATCAACTACTCTCATTTTTTAAAACTCGATGTAACAGTACCAACATAATCAATCATAGGAATTGTAATGGTAGGTGAACATCCAACAAAGAATACTAAATCCAATACTTTACATGAATTAGGATAATTCTTATAATAATCAAGATGACTATAACCTGGATGCATTAGTAAATTACCGGCAAAGTAATTTCTTGTTTGAACTTTATTATCTTCCAAGTGTCTTGTCAACTTAGTTTTAGTTTCTTTACTATCACAAATAATAGGTACACCAAACCAACTTGCCTCCGACTGCGGAAGTTCTTGCACACTCCTTACTCCAGAAATTTTTTCAAAGTGTTCTTGAACTAATTTTTTATTATATCTTCTCTTCTCATGAATCTCTTCAAATTTATCAATCTGAATACATCCTACAGCACCTTGAAAGTCTAATGGTTTTAAATTATATCCCATATGAGTATAAACATACTTATGATCAATAATCCCATCATACTTTTCAATCCATTTATCAAATCTCTTTCCACAAGTTCCATCAGATAATTTATTCTGAGCACCTACGCAATAACAATCTCTTCCCCACCATGCCAATTTACGAGCAATAGAAATAAGTTCTTCATCATCAGAAGAAACCATACCACCTTCACCAGTGCAAATATGATGAGCAGGATAAAAAGAACAGGAAGCAGCAACGGCATGATCTGTAAGATATTTTCCTCTCCATTTACTACCTAAGGAATCACAATTATCAGCAATTAATTTAATCTTATTTCTTTCACAAATATCTAACAGTTGATCATAGTCATAAGGGTTACCTAATACAGGAGAAGAAATAACACCACGAGTGCGAAGAGAAATCTTATCTTCTATTTGACTTACGTCCCAATTAAGATCTGAAAAATCAATATCAACAAATACTGGTTTTAATCCAGACTGAACAATAGGAGCAATAGTAGTAGGAAATCCTACACATGATACAATAATCTCATCACCATCTTCCCATCCATACCTTTTCTTTAAGGCATTGAACATTATCAGATTAGCAGAACTACCAGAGTTCACCATCAATGAGTATTTCTTATTAAATTTTTTAGAAAACTTTCTTTCAAACTTATTAACTTCTTCACCTGAAGGAAGCCATTGTCCAGATAATAGTGATTTAATTGATACCTCTAACTCTTTATTATCCCAATAAGGACCAGAATAATAAACAGGTTTACCAGGTTTCCAATTTTTATTTGCAAGATATGGTGGAGAAGTATTCTCAACTAAACTTTTAATTAAATCATCCATTGGTCACTACCTCCAAGTAATCATTGACTTCATCAGATACGACAGACTTCATCCAGTTTCTAAATCCACCAGATGATCTATTTAATTCAGCAGCAATACTACCACCTGCTTGATGCATAACTTTAACACACATAGGTTCTTTAGAAACAGGATCATCTAGATACAGTCTATCATCTTTTACATAAATTGACGACCAACTTTCCCAATGATTACTACCTGTTCCCCATACATTAGATAATCCATATGATACTCCACTTCCCATTGGATCAATTACTTCACTATCATATTTGTCCCAATGAAATACATGATTTAATGTATCATTCTCATCACCAAAAGCATATCTTTTGTTATGTGCAGCATCATAATTTGACTCCTGCCAATCAATCCAAAAATCTTTTTTCTGAGCCGCAATCATACCAGCATTAATAAATCCCTGCATGGGTATCATACTACCATCACCATAAGGTTGTACGTGTGGAATAGTAATGCCACCATGTGCTCCTGCCTTACCAAAACTATTATTATTTCTTACACCAATCACATCAGCAGTGCTATTAATCATTTCATCCAATGGTCCTGTAACAACAGCATCACCATCTAAATGAATAACCATATCATAATCATCTGCATAAGGAAGACAGGTAGGTGACATCATCCAAATATTTTTCATCCAAGGATGTTCTTTTTCAATGTCTCTTGTCATCTTTGTATCATACACAAAGTGATCAATTTCTGGATGAAAGTACTTAATAGAATTTTGTAACTTATCAAGTCCAATCAGATCAACATAATCATCTGTGCACCATGTGGAAATAGCAATCTTCTTTTTCATTCTACAGCTCCAACAACAAGATTGTTTACTTCAGTATCAATGTCTTTTTCAACAGGAAATAATATAATAGATCCCTGTGCATTATATGATCTCACAATGTAATGAGTTTCATCAAAAAGTTTCTCAATAAATTCTATACCATCACCACCATACTTAGATCTTTCATCCCAATTTCCAGACTCAAACGGACCATCCTCATAGATACGCAAGTCATCAATTACAAAGACATCATTAGTTGTATCTCTATTTTCTACAATCGTTTCAAGTTCTTTTTTTAATGGTAATCTTTTATCATCATCTTTTTCATCACCATATGAAGAAAGACCAAAATCCGCACCAGGAAAATGAGCATCCATCCAGAACAATGCAACCCCTTTTAAATTTGGTAGTATTTGAGGAAGAATATCAAATGAAGTTCCTAGATGCCAATTAACATCTTTAAGATAAGAAAAATTAATTTTATTTTTATTAAAAATTTCTGGAATAACTTCTATTGTATGAATATTAAGAGTATCATCTGCTTCTACTACTGTCTGCACTACCTCTGCCTTTCCAGTACCAGTCTCTACAAAATTTTTAATATTATAAAAATCTATAACGTTTTTTATTTGAATTGTTTGATTCAATTGACCCATTAGTTTTTTTCTCCAGATACAATAAAAGAGTGATTTAAATCTCTTTGACTACTAATAATATTATTATAACCTTTTTCCTCCATAAAATCAACTATCATCTCTGGAAGAAAAGCATGAATATGTTTTCTATTATTCCAAGGTCTCCAATACTTTTGATCATAATGAGGTAAGTAAAGAAATAAATTACCACCAACACGTATTTTCTCCGTCCAATACAAAAGAGTTCCTGCCCAATCAGGAACATGCTCTAAACAATGACTAGAGAATATATAATCAACCTCACCATCAGGAAGATTGTCTGCATGATATGGATCATCAAAATTCAAATCAATAGGAATTGAATCTGGAAATGACCACTCCTTTTTCATACATCCAATATCATACCCTTTACCAGTACATATGTACTTAGCATATGGAATAGCAAACTGAGATGCATTTCCAATACTTTGAAAATGAGGATACTTATCTCCTTTATATTTTATTATCTGCATAACATTTCATGTGGTTTTTGAAACAAATAATCAATCTGTGATTTATTATTTTTGTCATGAGCATAGATGACATATTCATCACAAGATATATTTAAAACTTCGATAATGTAATTGATAGAAGTGTTAACTGTATAAATCTTTTTTGCTTTTTCAAAAACTTTACACCAATCAAAAAGAGTAAAACCATCAATAATTTGTAATTCCACTACGGGTAGATCAAATTGATCATGAGATATAAATTTACTATCTCTAATATCTGTATTGTAAAGGTTGTTTATAAAAACAAAGTTAGAATCATCTTTAAGTTTTAATATATTATAGTATAAATCATTCTCTTTATCAATGTCTCTTTCAAAATGAAAATAATTTTTCCAATTAGAATGATCTAAATCAAGCATAGAATACTTTGAACTCATAATCTTACCATCATTGTGTGTCATATCAGCAGTGGATGTACTAATGAACGCCGCTCTATCTTCAATCGTAACACCTACACCATTAAAATAAATTTCCTTCATAGGAAAATCATCAGTTATTATTGGAAACCAAATATCTTTAATGTATTTTTGAATCCAATGAATTTCTGGTTTCAATGGCCAAACAATATCATATCCTTTTTCCATCATCACTCTAGCAATTTTTTGACAAAAGAAAACATCACCAATTCCTGCTGGTTGTTTAATTAAACAAGGTCTCATACATATGCCACGAGTTCATAATCATCAACTCTACCCCTCTGTCCACCTAAATCAACAGGAAAATATTCGATAGTATAATTCTCATTAATAGTTAGAAGTTTTTTTTCTAGATCTAATGATTTACCACCAAAATATATGGGAATATCATCAATGATAATTGTATGATCTTTAATATTATTTGTTTTGATTACATCTAGTTCTTCAAAAGTAGGAACACCTCCACCTTCAGCATGAGCATCTAACCAAAAACAAGATTTTTCAGTAATTTTGTTAACCATTTCGGAGAAACAAACATCAGATTTTCCTAACCAAAGACTAACATTATCGTTATCTTTGAATCTATTCATACAATGTTGATATCGATCTTCCATCATCTCACAACTTAATATTTCTTCAAACCCATGATCTAATGCGTATTGAACTCCATTGCCAAGATGGGTTCCAGTTTCTACAAAATTTTTACAATCTTTTCCAACTCCAAAATCTCTCAAAAGAAAATAATAAGTTGGGATACCAGAGGAAATTGACTCCTGATAATACTTGTCCTTGTCAGTCATAATTCATTCTCCTTTAAAATAAGTTGTCCAAATAAAATCTTCCAGAACTTCCATTTTTTTAGCTCGTTCTAGATTGTCCCTAATAGCATCTATCTTACTATAATAGATTTCTTCAGAAACATCAAACTCCTCAGTAAGATCTATTATACCATCTTTATTAAAATGATTTCCTATATCAGGAGCACCAAGGTAGACTGGGATAGTGCCTGTGGCAAAACAATCAAGAAGTTTTTCTGTAAAGTAAGTTTCATATTGTCCATTTTCAATTGCTACTGAGAACATATAATCACAAAGACCTTCTTCTTTATCAACAATTTCATTTAATCCTCTACCATAAAGATCAAGTTGATCACCTATTCTATCAACCCATTCTAATCGTAACTTATGCCCTTCGCACATTTTTTTATTAGAGGAGATCATAGAGATGATTTTTGTTTTATCATAAATTTTTGGTTCTTTAATCCAAAATCCTTGAGCAGGAACCCATTTATACTTATCACTTAAATTAAGAAGTCTTTGATCATGAGTAAAAATAGTTTCATAAGTATCTTCAACAATTTGACGATTATCAAGAATACTTTCAACTAATCCTAATTTAATATATTTTGACTCTAACAACCACAAATATTTTTTACCCTTTCTATTATCTTGAATACCGTTGTTAATTGTATTATCAATATAAAATGTAATATCAGATCCTTTTTTTACCCACTCAATATATTTGGATTCTTTTCCATGAACTGAGTATCCTTTATTTCCGTTTGTCAGATGTGTGAATGTATCACCAACAAGGTTAAATTTTTTCTTCATTTAATTAAATATTTTTCTTTACTATATGGTTTTAAATCTTTATTATTTCTTACAAATACCGAGTCACCCCATTTCTCATATTCATATGAATCTGACATTTCCCTAAGAGAGAAGTTTTTGCTACTCAACCAATCCACAATAACATTATGAAATGCTCCAGTGTTGTTTCTATCATCGTATGATGTTTCAAGATCTATAACATTTATATAATCTAAGTAATTTTCAAATCCTTTTAATATTTCAAGTTCGGCACCTTCTGCATCAATATTAAGAAAATCAAACTTATTCATATCAATATTATTTTCTTCAATAAGTGTCGATAATTTTTTAGTAATTACTGTTACTGAGTTACCACTAACAGGAGATAAACTAGAAGAATCATTTGCTAAATAAAATTTTTTTTCTAATCCATCTTCACTATATACACATTCATTGTAAGATTTATATCCACATTTATCTGCTACTGGTTTAGACATGGTTTCATATACAAACTTATTAGCTTCTACACCAATAACATTGGTACCAACCAATTTTGTATAACAATCATGTTCAACAAAATCCCACATTCCAACATGAATAATACCATTTATATTAACGTTTAATCTTTCAAAAATTCCAACATACTCTGCAGTAGGATGATCCCATAAAGCGTACCCAGTTTCTTTATCATAGGACGCATAAGGTCCTAATTTACTCATTAATTTGCTCCTGTATCCAAATATATGTTTTACGAATACCTTCTTCAAGAGATTGTGAATAATCCCATCCTAACTTTTCTCTAACAAGATCATTATTAGAATTACGTCCACGAACACCAAGAGGTCCATCAATATGTTCCTTAGATATATTTTTACCTGCAACCTTGGCAGCAGTATCTACTAACTGATTAATAGTAACCATTTCTTCAGAACCAATATTGACAGGTCCTATAAAATCTGAATCCATCAATCTACGTGTTGCTTCAATACATTCATCAATATAAAGAAAAGATCTTGTCTGCTCTCCATCTCCCCATACTTCAATCTTATCATCATCTTCTGCATATGCTACTTTTCTACAGATTGCTGCCGGTGCTTTTTCTCTACCTCCTTCCCAAGTCCCTTCAGGACCAAAGATATTGTGGTATCGAGCAATCCGTATAGGCATATCATGATTACGGTTATAAGAAAGATATAAACGTTCGGAGAAGAGTTTTTCCCATCCGTATTCTGAGTCTGGTGCTGCAGGATATGCTGATGATTCACGACAATCTGGATTATTAGGGTCAAGTTGATTATACTCTGGATACATACATGCCGAACCAGAATAAAATATCTTTGTCTTCCAATGTAACTTAGGTCTATTTGCTTCTGTCCAACTTTTCTTTTCACCATCAAATGTATCATTCAATAATCTTTGTTGCTCTAATACATTAAGATTAATAGTGACTGAGTTCTGCATGATCTCTGCATCATTCTCACCAGTGAATACAAATCCTGCTCCACCCATATCAGCAGCAAACTGATAGATCTCATCAAATGGTTCGATCAATCTATATGGAACTTCATTAAAATGATTGCCTTGATATCCTTTGAATTGTATTACACGACGAACAAAATCTACATTACGCAAGTCTCCTTGAATAAATTCATGTGCTTCAGTATCAGTAAACTCTGGGTGTTTTAGATCAACACCTCTTACCCAATAACCTTCAGAACGAAGTCTTTTAACCATATGACTTCCAATAAAACCACCTGCACCTAATACTAATGCAGTTTTTTTATATTCACTCATAATTTAGTAATATCTATAGTATGTATCATAGTACAATTAAACTTAAATGTCAAGAAACTTTTTCAAGATACCAATCAATAGTATCTTTAAGTGCATCATCAAATTTTGCTTTAGGTACCCATCCAGTTTTCTTTCTTAACTTTGAATAATCAGTTGCATATCTTTGATCTTGACCTGGACGTTCATTTGACGTTCCAATTAAACTATGTGGTTTATCAAGAATATCTAAAATCTTTTTAGTTACTTCTATGTTAGGAAGTTCATGTCCTGCAGATATATTAAACTTATCATTTAATATGTTCTGTTCATCTAATGTCCATATAGCACGACAATGATCCTCTACATAAATCCAATCTCTAATTTGTTGTCCTCCACCATACATGTTAGTTACTTTATCATTTAATACATTATCAATTACTTTAGGAATTAATTTTTCAGCATGCTGTCGGGGACCATAGTTATTTGCAGCACTAGTAATAAGGTAAGGAAGACCATATGTATTATTCCATGCCTTTACCATATGTTCCGCACTTGCTTTAGATGCCGAGTATGGATTACGTGGGTCATATGGAGTCTCTTCAGAAAATAATTTAGTATCATCATACTCTAAAGAACCATAAACTTCATCAGTAGATACATGATGAAACTTATTAACATCACAATCAACACTTGCTCTTAGTAGATTGCATGTTCCAGAAATATTGGTACTAATAAAAGGATCTACATTTTTAATTGAATTATCTACGTGACTCTCTGCAGCAAAATTAAAAACTTTTTTAGGTTTGTACTTAGAAAATATTTCATCTACATGTTTCCTATCACTAATATCGCATTCTAATAATGTTAATTGATGGGGAACATATTCTTTATTAGCAGCGTAAGTAAGGTTATCAATTACAATAATTTCTTCATCAGTCACAGTAAGTAAATGATGAAGAAAGTTACTTCCTATAAAACCGGCACCACCGGTTACAATAATACTCATTAATCTTTAATATAACACGGAACACCTGCAGGATCTAACCATTTAGTGTATTCAAA
>CEOF01057631.1_pt1 | contig 11715 bp, 8 predicted proteins | sample 361311 | NCBI WGS metagenome assembly CEOF01 (sample SAMEA2619667, study PRJEB7988) | marine metagenome | biome: marine biome (ENVO:00000447); feature: surface water layer (ENVO:00002042); material: "saline water (ENVO:00002010), including plankton (ENVO:xxxxxxxx)" | depth 5 m
CCTGAAAAACCACATTTTAAACCAATATCAACATTATTATTTTCATAAGCCAAAATCCATTTTGATGATTTCATATCTCCTTTTTTTATCATTGGACCTGCTTCCATAGACGTATGCATTTCATCACCCGTTCTATCTAAAAAACCAGTGTTAATAAAAAATACTCTATTTTTTAAAGATCTAATACATTCTTTTAAATTAGCTGAAGTTCTTCTCTCTTCATCCATTATTCCTATTTTACAAGTGTTCTTATCTAATTCTAATAGTTCTTCGACTTTCGAAAAAATTAAATCTGTAAACTTAGTTTCTGCAGGACCATGCATTTTTGGTTTAACAATATAAATAGAACCTGTTCTGGAATTTTTTCTTTTCTTTAAATCATGAACTGCTGCTGCTGTAGTAATGAATGCATCCATAATTCCCTCTGGTACTTCACTGCCATCTTTCAAAATAATTGAAGGATTAGTCATAAGATGTCCAACATTCCGAATAAGAAGAAGACTTCTGCCGTGTAGTTTTAATCCTTTACCCTCTTTTGAAATATAGCTTCTATCTGGATTAAGTTTTCTCTCTAATTTTTTACCATTTTTTTCAAATTGTATCTTTAAATCTCCTTTCATCAGACCTAACCAATTTTTGTAGCAAGCAACCTTGTCCTCTGAGTCTACTGCTGCAACACTATCTTCATTGTCACAAATAGTAGATACCGCAGACTCTGCAATAACGTCGCTTATTCCAGCAATATCATGAGCTGCACTAAATGCTTTAGGATTAATAATAATTTCAAAGTGAAGCTTATTATTTTTAATTATAACTGCACTTGGCTTGTTAGCATCACCTCTGTGACCTACAAATTTATCTTTATCTTTTAATTTATACTCGTAATCATCTTTTGATATAATTAAATCTTTATTAATAATCTTTAAACTAGAAATATTTTTCCAACTAGTTCCTTCAATCGGAAAGAATTTATCAAAAAATTCTCTAACATACTTTATTACCTCTTGCCCTCGATTAGGATCATATCTTTCACTTCCTCCTTCTTCAGACTCAATAATATTTGTTCCATATAAACTATCATATAAACTTACCCACCTAGCATTTGCTGCATTAAGTGTATATCTAGCATTCATTATAGGTACCACTAATTGTGGCCCCGCAATTTGAGCTATTTCATTGTCTACATTAGTTGTTTCAATTTTAAAATCTGGTCCTTCATCTATTAAATAACCAATCTCCTTAAGAAATTTTTTGTACTCTTTAACATTGATTTCTTTCCCTTTATTTTTGATGTGCCAATCATTAATCTTTTTTTGTAATTTTTCTCTTATATCAATCAATTCTCTGTTTAAAGGCGCTAGTTCATGTACAGCTTTGTCAAAACCTGACCAAAATTTTTTCGGAGAAATATTTGTATCCTTTAATAATTCATCATCGACAAAAGATAATAACTCTTTTGAAATTTTTAAATTACCAATATCTTGATAGATTAATTTCATGTGTCCTTTTGTAAAACTCCAACAAAATTAAGTCAAATAATTAATAGAAGCATCAACATTTTGTTGTCATTTTTCACACTTATGTAATAAATAAATTAATATGAAAAATTACTTAAATTTTGAGACTGATATTAAAAATTTAGAAAATGAGATTGAAAAGCTTAAAGATCCTTATAATCAAAGTGGACTTTCAGAGGTAGATACTCAAAAAATAATTAAAACTCAAAATGAAATAGATGAAAAGTTAAAGTCGATTTATTCAAGTCTGGATCCGTGGCAAACTACACTTGTCGCTAGGCACGAGGATAGACCCAAATCCAAATTTTTTATTGATAATTTATTTGAAGATTTTATTTCGTTATCTGGAGATAGACATTATGGTGAAGATAAATCTGTTTTGACAGGTTTTGCTAAATTTGATGGTCAATCAGTGTTGGTTATTGGTCAAGAAAAAGGTGATGACCTAAATAGCAGAATTGAGAGAAATTTTGGTATGATGAGACCTGAAGGTTATAGAAAGTCAATCAGACTGATGGAATTAGCCAACAAGTTTAATATTCCAATTATTTCTTTTATAGATACACCAGGCGCTTACCCTGGAGTGGGTGCTGAGGAAAGAGGACAAGCAGAAGCAATAGCAAAATCAATTGAGTGCTGCATGAAATTAAAAGTTCCAACTTTGGCGATAATAATTGGCGAAGGAGGTTCTGGAGGAGCTATTGCCTTAGCTTCTTCAAGTAAAGTACTGATGTTAGAGCATGCTATATATTCAGTAATATCCCCTGAGGGCTGTGCTACTATTTTGTGGAGAGATCCAAAAAAAATGCTCGATGCTGCTAAAGCAATGAAATTATCATCAAAAGACTTATTGGACCTTAAAATTATAGATGAGGTAATCGAGGAACCTTTAGGTGGTTCTCACAGAGATAAAAATTTTATTTTACAAAATCTCAAAAGCTCAATTTCTAAAAATTTGAAACATTTTGAAAATATGTCACCTGAAGAAATTTTTAATGATAGGAAAAATAAATTTTTAAAAATAGGACGCACTAAAGGTTTTATTGAGAACACAACAGATTTAAGTTCTTTTAAAATTCAGAATAGTAACTTTGAAAAAATAATTAAAAATAAAAAAATATTAATGTCAATATTTGGTTTAACTTTAGCAGCAATTATTTTATTATCTATTATTTTATAATGCACCACAACAATTCTTGAACTTCTTACCAGTAACTTCACATCTGTCATTTCGAGATATTTTTTGATCTTTTTTTAAAATCAAAAGACATTTTGGATTATTGAATATATCTGGGTTTTTTTTCATTATCCTCTCCTCTTTTTTTTCTTCAACAATTTTTAAATTCATTAAGATTGTTACAAAGTCTAATTTTAATTTATTTAATAAATTTTCAAATAAATCAAATGCCTCCTTTTTATATTCTATAAGAGGATCTCTTTGTCCATACGATCTTAATCCAATGACTTGTCTTAATTGTTCTAAATATTGAATATGAGATTTCCAATTCATATCAATTGATTGTAGGAAAATTCTTTTCTCGATATCTTTTGACTGATCTTCACCTAAAAGCTTTATTCTTTCTTTTCTGGATTCTTGAAATTTTTCAATGATTTGATTTTTAAATGCAATATTTGATAAAGAAATAAGGCTCTCAAATTCAGTTTCTTTGAAATTTTTACCCATGATTAGTTTTAGTTTATTATCAAAATCATTATTTTTTAAATTCAATAATTTTTGTTTTTTTAATTCAATTAGTTGTTCAATAATTTCATTTAAAAAATCATTAGAATATTCAAATATTTGGCTGCTGTTCATTGCATTATTTCTTTGAGAGAAAACCACGTGTCTTTGATCATTCAAAACATTATCAAATTTAATTAATGTTTTTCTTATATCAAAGTTTCTTGCCTCAACTTTTTGTTGGGCTCTTTCTAGTGCTTTATTTATCCAAGGATGATCAATACTTTCCCCATCCTTGAGACCTAATTTTTGTAAAATATTATTCATTGAGTCTGATCCAAATATCCTCATTAAGTCATCCTCGAGGCTTACATAGAAAATTGAGCTTCCCTCGTCTCCCTGACGTCCAGCCCTTCCCCTTGCTTGATTGTCAACTCTTCGAGACTCCATCCTTTCTGTTCCTATTACAAATAATCCACCGATAGATTTTATTTCTTTTTTGTTTTGATTAAGTTCATTTATAGGAAGAGACTCTTTTTTTCCTCCTAATTGGATATCAACACCTCTTCCTGAAATACTTGTGGTGATGATTACTGAATTTTTTTTACCTGCATTAGATATTATCTCAGCTTCATTTTCATGGTTTTTAGCATTCAAAACTAAATGCTTTATATTATTTTGGGATAATAATTTTGAATAAATCTCAGACTTGTTAATACTTGAAGAAAAAATTAGAAGTGGCTGACCAGTTTTATGACATTCTTTTATTTTATCAATTATTGCTAAGTTTTTTTCTATCTCTGTCCTAAAAATTTGATCATTGAAATCATTTCTGATCATCTTTTTATTGGTTGGAATAACAATGACTTTTAAATTATAAATCTCAAAGAATTCTTCAGCCTCAGTAGCAGCAGTGCCAGTACAACCCGAAATTTTTTCATATAGTTTAAAATAATTTTGATAGGTGATAGATGCTAAAGTATGGTTTTCTGCTTGAATATCAATTTTTTCTTTAGCTTCTAAAGCTTGGTGAAGACCATCTCCAAATCGTCTACCTTCAAGAATTCTTCCAGTAAGCTCATCTATAATTTTTAAACTTCCATCTTTAACAATATAATCTTTACCTTTTTCAAATAAATAATTAGCCCTAAGTGCTTGATTTACATGATGTACTAAACTTAAATTTTCAGGATCATAGAAATTATTATTTTTTAATATTCCAGCATTTGAAAAAATTTTCTCTACATTATTTATTCCTTCATTAGTAAGAAGAATATTTTTATCTTTTTCGTCTATCTCAAAATCTTTACTATTTAGAGTCTTTACTAATTTATCAATAGAATGATATTGACCAGTTCTATCTTCAGCTGCACCTGAAATTATTAAAGGTGTCCTAGCTTCATCTATAAGACATGAGTCTATTTCATCTACAATTGAAAAAAAATGATCTCTTTGTACCATTTCATCTTGTGAATACTTCATGTTGTCTTTAAGATAATCAAAACCTAATTCACTATTTGTTGCATAAGTAATATCACAATTGTAGTTTTCTTTTCTTTGATAATCGTTTTGATTATTATTAATAAAACCAGAGGTAAGACCTAAAAAATTATAAATTTTTCCCATTTCCTCTGAGTCTCTTTTAGCAAGATAATCATTTACAGTTACAACATGAACACCTTTTTCTTGAAGTGCATTAAGGTAAGCAGCTAGCGTTATGGTCAATGTTTTCCCTTCACCAGTTCTCATTTCAGCAATTTTTGATTCATGAAGAACTACTCCACCTATAAGTTGAACATCAAAGTGTCGTTCATTACGTGTACGATGAGAAGCTTCTCTAACAAGCGCAAAAGCCTCCGGCAATATATCATTTAAATTTTTTCCTTTTTTTAAAAGTTCCTTAAATTTCATTGTTTTTTCAGGGAAATCCGAATCTTTTAATTGCTTTATTTGCACTTCAAGTGAATTAATTTTTTGAACAATTTTAGCTATTCGGTCTAGGTCTTTTTGGTTGCTAGATCTAATAAATTTAGAAATAAACTTGAAAGGATTTAACATGAGTTTTTGATTTATTATTTACTTATATCCTTTAATATAATTATTATATAAATATTTTAAATACTATGGGTATCAATTTTAGTAATTTCTTATCTTCAAGAAGAAAAAATACCAAAATGGGTGAATTTCAGGATCTTGATCACATAGATGGAATATCTATTTCTACAGTTAGTGCAAGTTTATATAATAATAAAAGAGATGATTTAGTGATGTTTTATTTTAGAGAGGGAGCTAATTTTGCTTCTTTGTATACACAGTCTAAAATTATTTCAGAAAATATTAAATGGAATATGAATCAAAAATCAAAAAGAATTTTTTCATTAGTTGTAAATACAAGAAATGCAAATTGTTTTACAGGAAAACAAGGGTATCGAAGTATTGAAAAAATAGCTGAAAATATTTCTCAAAAGTTATCATTAAAGCAAATAGAAGATGAAGATTTTCCAAAAAAAATTAAATCAAAGGAAATAATTTTTGGATCTACAGGAACTATTGGTGAAGTTTTTCCAGAGGAAAAAATTAAAAATAAGATACCTGAATTAATAAATAAAATTCGGTATACACAAAATAAATATATTTGGATGAAAGCAGCCCTTGGTATAATGACCACAGATACACAGCCTAAAATGACAATGGAAAAATGTCACATCGGAAATTCTGAAATAAAAATTTTTGGAATTGCCAAAGGATCAGGAATGATTCAACCAAACATGGCAACAATGTTAGGATATATTTTTACTGATGCTGCGCTATCTAATGAAATTCTAAAAAAGCTTCTTAAGAAAAACATAAATAATACATTTCATGCAATTAGTTGTGACGGAGATACAAGTACAAATGATATGGTATCTATCTTTGCAACTTCTAAAGCAAAACATTCAAAAATTAAAAATATAAATGATGAGAAATTGAAAAAATTTGATGAAGCGTTAAATAAAGTTTTATTAAATTTAGCAAAAAGAGTTGTATCCGATGGAGAAGGTGCCTCTAAATTTATTACAGTAAATGTAAAGAAGTGTAAAACAGAATATGATGCCAAGAAAATTGCTTTTTCTATTTCTAACTCACCTTTAGTAAAAACAGCAATTGCAGGCGAAGATCCAAATTGGGGAAGAATAGTTATGGCAATTGGAAAATCTGGTGTTCAAGTGAATCTAGATAAGTTATCTATAAAACTTGGAAATTTTTTTATTGTTCAAAATGGCAAACTTTTTTCAAATTATAATGAAACTGAGACAGCAAAATATATGAAAAATGAAAATATAGATATAGACATTGACATTTCGCGAGGATCAAAAAATTTTACAGTTTATACAATGGATTTTACAAAAAAATATATTGAAATTAATTCAGATTATAGAAGTTAATAGATAGTTAAAATGAAATAAGAGTAATTAATATTTTTTATGATAAAATATAAACTAGTATGTAAGAATTGTAATTTAGTTTTTGATAGTTGGTTTGCATCTTCCAATGAATACGAAAGACTATATAAAAAAAACCTTTTAAAATGCCATAATTGTAATTCTATCAAAGTTTCGAAAACTTTGATGGCTCCTAATACGATTAGCAAAAAGAAAAAATCAAACAACGATTATGAAATTAAAAAGATAAAAAATATAAATAAAGAGATAAAAAAATTTCAAAAATTTATCAAAAATAATTTCAATTATGTTGGAGAAAATTTTGCTTATGAAGCAAGATCTATTCATTATAATAAGAAAAAAAGTAAAGGAATTTATGGATCAGTATCAAAAAAAGAAATTAAAGAATTAAAAGAAGAAGGTATCAGTATAGAGAGTATTCCTTGGATAGAAAAAAAGGATAATTAAACTTTGATAAATTTAGTAATATAATTAATTGACATATCCGAAGACACAGACCATTCATCTTTTAATAAATTAAATTTCATTCCATCTAACTTATCCAATTTTAGATTATACTTTTCCAAAACCTTTATTAAGTCTTTTGGTTTTACAAATTTTTCCCACTCATGAGTACCTATAGGTAGCCAGCGTAAAATATACTCTGCGCCAACTATTGCAAATAAGTAGGATTTTAAAGTTTTATTAAGAGTTGCAACAAACATTATGCCATTTTTTTTTAAGAGTTTTGAACATGACTTTAAAAAAAAATCAACATCTTGCACATGCTCAATAATTTCCATATTTAATATTACATCAAATTTTGTTTTAGGTTTAAATTTTTCAGGAGAAGTACAAAAATATTGAATATTTAAATTACTTTTCTTCGCATGCAACTTTGCTACTTTTATATTTTTGTCTGAGGCATCGATACCTACCACTTTCGCACCAAGTCTACTCATTGGTTCTGATAATAATCCACCTCCACATCCAATATCCAAAATTTGAACTTTTTCTAATGGTTTATTTTTATTTTTAATTTTGAAGGTGCTAATTACATTATTTTTGATATATGAGATTCTTATGGGATTAAATTTGTGCAAAGGTTTAAATTTTCCTTGTGGATTCCACCATTCTTCCGCAATTTTAGAAAATTTTTCTATTTCTTTTTTATTTATTGTGTTATTTTTCATTACTAATTTGACTTTATATACAAGATGTATTTTATCAATATATTTTAACTTTTAGAGAATTTTATCATGAAAATTGTAGTACTAAAATTTGGTGGCACATCAGTTGGAACAATTAATAAAATAAAAAAAGTTGCTGAAATAATAGCTGAATATAAAAAAAAAAATTATAAAATAATTGTAGTTTCTTCGGCAATGAGTGGTGTGACAAATGAGTTAATCAGAAAATCAAGAAAAATTAGTAAAAATTTTGTCAACTCAGAATATGATGTATTGGTATCTTCAGGTGAACAAGTCGCCTGCTCTTTAATTGCTGGAAGACTCTTACACAAAGGGTTTAAATCTAGATCTTGGTTAGCATGGCAAATCCCAATCTTTACAAATGGGATACATAAAAACTCAAGAATTTATGAAATTGCTAAAAAAAAAATAACAAATTATATTAAAGAAGGTGGAATTCCAATTATAGCTGGTTTTCAGGGCATTAATTCACAAGAGAGAATAACAACAATTGGGCGAGGTGGCTCAGATGCAAGTGCTATAATGATTGCTAAATTTTTTAAAGCTCAGAGATGTATAATTTATACAGATGTAGAAGGAATATATACTACTGACCCTAATAAGTTAAAAAAAGCAAATAAGATAAAAATAATTTCATATGAGGAAATGTTAGAAATGGCTTCATTGGGTTCAAAAGTAATGCAACCAGTCTCCATACAAGACGCAAGATTAAATAGAATAAATATTGAAGTGAAATCTTCATTTGTAAAAAAAGAGGGAACATTAATTACCAAAAAATCAAATATAATTAATAATAAAATTATAACAGGAATTTCTTCGACCCAAAATGATGCTAAAGTAAGCCTTATAGGAGTCAAAGATAAACCTGGAGTCGCTGCAAGTATTTTTGAACCTTTATCTAAAAATTTAGTAAACGTTGATATGGTTGTACAAAATATTTCAGCAAATGGGAAGCAAACAGATTTAACCTTTACAATAAAAAATGAAGACTTATCTAAAACAAAAAAAATAATTATAAATAACAAGAAAATAAACTTTAAAAAATTATTGTTTGAGAAAGGTGTATCTAAAATTTCTATTATCGGTGTTGGAATGATAACTACTCCAGGAGTGACGTTTAGAATGTTTCGAACTTTAGCAAACAAAAAAATCAATATAAAAGTAATTTCTACTTCTGAAATAAAGATTTCTGTTTTAATATCTAAAAAAGATACAAAAAAAGCGTTAAAAGCTTTACATAATGAATTTAAATTAGATAAATAATAATGAGCCTAAGACCATTTAGAGATATTAAAAGACGTAAAACAAAAGTTATTCAAGTAGGAAAAATAAAAGTGGGTGGAGACAATCCCATATCAGTCCAATCGATGACTAATACTTTAACTACTAATATTCAAGATACGATTAAACAAATTAATGAAATTCAAAATGAAGGTGCCGAGCTAGTAAGAGTTTCTTGCCCAGACGAGGGTTCTACAAATGCTTTAAAAGAAATTATTAAAAATATTGATATTCCATTAATTGCAGATATTCATTTTCATTATAGAAGAGCAATTGAAGCAGCAGAAAATGGAGCAAGCTGTTTAAGAATAAATCCAGGAAATATAGGTGATAAAAAAAAGATACATGATGTTTTACAAGCAGCTAAAAATAATAATTGTTCAATAAGAATTGGAGTAAATGCTGGTTCACTCGAAAAAGATATCCTTGAAAAGTATAAAGAACCTTGCCCTGAGGCACTAGTTGAAAGTGCTTTGAGAAATATAAAGATCTTAGAAGATCAAGATTTTTTTAATTTTAAGATAAGTGTTAAATCCTCAGATGTGTTTTTATCAATTGAAGCTTACAAACAATTATCAAATTTATGTGATTATCCATTACACCTTGGAATTACTGAAGCAGGTAGCTTCGTATCTGGTAGCGTAAAATCATCTATTGGTTTAGGATCTTTACTTTTAAACGGTATAGGAGATACAATTAGGGTTTCTTTATCTGATGACCCTGTTAAGGAAGTAAAAATTGGTAATGAGATACTTAGGTCATTAAATTTAAGAAACAGAGGGGTAAAGATAATTTCATGCCCTTCGTGTGCAAGACAAGGTTTTCAAGTAATAGATACTGTTAGGATATTAGAGGAAAAGCTATCTCATATAAAAACTCCGATAACATTATCTATAATTGGTTGTGTCGTTAATGGGCCTGGAGAGGCAGCAATGACAGATGTTGGCATCACTGGAGGGGGAAAAGGTAATAATATGTTATACTTATCTGGAGTTCAAACTGAAAAAGTTTTAACTGAGGACATTATTCATAAAGTTGTTCAGGAAGTAGAAAAAAAAGTTTCTGAGCTAGAAAACAATTAAAATGATTCCACAAAAAACTATTAAAGAATTAATTAATAAACATTCAGTTTTAGAAAAAGATTTATCATCAGGCAAAATAGAAAAAAAAGAATTTGCAGAAATGTCGAAAGAATATTCTGATTTAAATGAAATAGTAGAGGATGCAAAAAGATATTTATCCTTTGAAAATGACAAAATTGGTTTAGAAAAAATTTTATTTGAACAAGGGTCAGACGATGAATTAAAAAAAATGGCAGAAATAGAATTGAATGAACTTAAAGATCAATATGAGAAAAACGAAAAGAAATTAAAATTATTTCTACTTCCAAAAGATGAAGCAGATAAAAAAGATGCAATTATTGAAATTAGAGCTGGAACGGGAGGTCTTGAGGCAAGCTTGTTTGCTTCCGATCTCTTTAAAATGTATGAGAAGATTTGCCATAAGAAAAAATGGATTTTAGAACTAATTTCTATCTCTAGAAGTGAGGCTGGAGGACTTAAAGAAGTAATTGCATCAATTAAAGGATCAAATATTTATTCAACGCTAAAATATGAGAGTGGAGTACATAGAGTACAAAGAGTTCCAGATACTGAAACACAAGGAAGAGTTCATACGTCAGCGGCCACTGTTGCTGTGCTTCCAGAGGCAGAGGAGGTCGATCTAAAAATTTTAGAATCTGATTTAAGAATTGATGTATTTAGAGCTGGAGGACCTGGAGGACAATCTGTAAATACGACTGATAGTGCTGTCAGAATTACTCACATACCAACAGGAATTTCAGTCTCTCAGCAAGATGAAAAATCACAACATAAGAATAAAGCCAAAGGTATGAAAATACTTAGAGCAAGAATTTATGAATTAGAAAGATCAAGAATTGACCAAGAGAGATCCAAAGATAGAAAAAGTAAAATTGGTTCAGGAGATAGATCAGAAAGGATAAGAACTTATAATTTTCCTCAAGGACGAGTTACTGACCATAGAATAAATTTAACACTTCATAAACTTGAGGAATTTCTTGAGGGTGAGGCTTTTGATGAAATGATTGAATCATTAATTTTGAGCGCACAAGAAGAAAGTTTGAGCAATCTTTAAATTATGAATATTCAAACGGCGATTAATAAAGGAAGCAAAACTTTAAAAATAAATGATATTAAATCACATCAAATAGATAGTGAAATTTTGATGTCTGAAACTCTTAAAAGAGAAAAAAAATATCTTATTTTAAATTCTAAAGAACAATTATCTGAGAAAAACTTAAAAGATTTTTATAATTTAGTTAAATCACGATTAAAAGGAAAACCTATAGCTTATATAATTGGAAAAAAAGAATTTTGGAAATATGAATTTAATATTACAAAAGATGTTTTAATACCAAGGCCTGACACGGAGATAATTGTTGAACAAATATTAAAAATAACAAAAAATAAATCTAAATTAAGAATTTTAGATATTGGTGTTGGTTCTGGGTGTATACTCTTGTCATTATTAAAAGAAAAAAAAAATTTTTTAGGAATTGGTGTTGATTTAAGTGCAAAGTCCAT
>CEOF01083877.1_pt1 | contig 11607 bp, 8 predicted proteins | sample 361311 | NCBI WGS metagenome assembly CEOF01 (sample SAMEA2619667, study PRJEB7988) | marine metagenome | biome: marine biome (ENVO:00000447); feature: surface water layer (ENVO:00002042); material: "saline water (ENVO:00002010), including plankton (ENVO:xxxxxxxx)" | depth 5 m
AACGGTAATCAACCAGTCGACGTATCGTAGAACAAGTGGAGATTCGCCGGCGCCATTAGCATAGGACGCTGCCCAGTGCTCTCTCATGTATGTGTAGTGGTACCATGCAACACCAGTAACTAGTGCAGCAACAGTCATTGAAGTCTTCCACTTTGCAGAAACATTCTGTCTTTCAAGAATGAAGAAGACAGTTGATGCAAGCATCATTGCAGTGGCTAGCCAAAACGAGACACCGACCATATCGGTAGTGTCAAGTGCGGCTCCTTCCGCTGCTACCGTTCCTAGTGTTAGTAACGATAAAGTTCCAATTAAAAGCAGGCTCGATGTTTTTTTGAGATTAGATTTGAACATATTCCTCGATTTGGCGGTAGTGAGGGTATATTTAAACTAATGTTTAATTTAATTCAATAAAACTCCCGTTTGAACACTCCACATCCTATTGTAGATTCCTTTCTTTGAAATTAAATCTTCATGTGAACCATCTTCCATTATAACTCCATTATCTAGAACTATAATTCTATCAGAATTACGAATTGTTGACAACCGATGGGCAATTATAATTGTAGTCCTATCTTTTGAAACCTTTTCGATTGACCGTTGCAATGCTGCTTCAGTCTCATTATCAACCGCCGAGGTCGCTTCATCTAGAATCATCAGAGGAGCATCTTTCAATACTGCTCTAGCGATGGCCAATCGTTGTCTTTGGCCTCCAGACAACCGATGGCCCCCTTCACCGATCATAGTTTCCCAACCATTCGGTAATTTTTCAATAAATTCAGAAGCCTCAGCAATTACGGCAGATTGTTTCACTTCAACATCATCTGCTTCCGGTTTTCCATAGCGTATATTTTCAAGAATTGTTGTTGGAAATAAAGTGATGTGTTGGTCTACCAAAGCGATCGAAGATCTTAATGATTTCAAATCCCAAGTTTTGATATTTTCACCAACCCATTCTATTTCACCATCATTTACATCGGCAAATCTCAGCAATAACCGAACTAAAGTAGTCTTACCCGAACCGGTCGAGCCAACAACCCCTAATGTTTTCCCAGCGGCAATTTCCAAATTTAACCCGGTGAATATATTCTCACGTTCAGGATAACCAAATCCCACATCTTTCAAAATTAGATTTGAGGCTACAACGTCTTCTCTTTCTGGAACAAAATCACCGTTAACTAATTCCATTGGAGATTCAAGGACGTCCAACACCCTTGTAGATGATGCCATCGCTCTTTGATATAGATCAAATGTTTCACCAAGCCTAGTCAACGGCCAAAGCAGTCTTTGAGTCATGAAAACAAGAACTGAATATGCCCCAATAGCCAACTGACCTTCCAGAGTTAACCATCCTCCGAGAAGTAAAGTTGCAGTAAAACCACATAAAATTGCCATTCTAATCAACGGCGTAAATGCTGCCGATAATCTAATCGCATCTCTATTTGCATCTCTGTAGTCATCACTTAAGTTCCTAACTCGGACCATTTCTCTTTCTTCCGCAGTAAATGATTGAATGGTTGACATTCCTGATAAATCATTTTCAAGTAATGCATTCATCTTACCAGCGGAATCTCGAACCTTAGCGTATCGAGGCTCAAGACTTCGTTGATACTTGAAAGACCCCCAGACTATTATTGGAATTGGGAGTACTGCAAATAAAGCGATTTTCCAAGATATTGCTATGAAGATGGCGCCCACCACTATCACTGTAGTACTGACTTGCAACAAGTCATTAGCACCCTTATCTAAAAACCGTTCCAACTGATTTATATCATCATTCAAAATTGCTAAAATATCACCTTTTTGTCTTTCATCAAACCATCCCATGCCCTGTTTTTGGACATGATTAAATGTATCCAATCTTAATTCATGCTGTACAGTTTGTGCTAGATTCCGCCAAAGAATACCGAAGAAATACTCGAATAAAGATTCAAATCCCCAAACGATAAAGGTGACAATGGATAGTAAAATTAACTGATTCCATGGGTCTTGAAAACCTAACCCTGCAAGAAAAGAATTTTCTTGTAAAACTACGACATCCACCGCTAAACCAATTAACAATGGCGGAGCAAGATCCCATATTTTGTTTATTATTGAGCAAGCTGAAGCAAGGCGAATCGTCTTTTTATGGGATGAAGTATGTTGCAATAACCTCCTAAATGGACCAACTTCCCCCATGCCCATCCGTCGACATGGGGGTTGATAACACTATGATAACATCCATATCACCCGTAATACATATGGAACGGGAAGCAGACCGAGGGGTTAGGGAGTCATATGCTGAGGGACGATGAGACCACACTTTCATACATCTCTAGTAAATCAGAAAAAACCCGTCATATAACTTTGATAGATCCAGCAAAACAAGATCCGGAAACCGCTGCAATTAGGGCTATGATTGCTGTAGAGTGTGGTAGTGAGATGATATTTGTCGGGGGCTCAACCGATACACCAGACGAAATTGTCCACTCTACCTGTGTTGCAATCCAAGAATCTCTTGAGCTGCGTGTTTTTGCTGCAAGTCAAGATCCCAACGGAAACGAAGAATCTTGGAAAATACCTGTAGTTTTGTTTCCAGGAGGGGCACATGCACTTTCCCCAGCGGCAGATGCAATTACATTCATGATGTTAATGAATTCAAAGAGCAGGAAATTTTTGATTGGAGAGCAACTAAGAGGGGCTCCCTATTTGAAAAAATTCGGAGTTGAACCACTACCTACAGGATATCTTGTCTGTTCTCCTGGAGGGAGAGTAGGTGAGGTTGGAGACGCCGAACTAATTCAACCTGAAGATGTCGAATTAGTACATTCATATGCCATGACAGCATCCATGTATGGCTTCAAAGTGTTGTATTTAGAAGCAGGTAGTGGGGCAGACAAACAAGTTAATCCATTATTGATACAAAGTGCAGCGAAATGTGAAGATTTAGTTTTACTAGTTGGAGGGGGAATTAGAACAGCAGAGCAGGCTAAGATTGCAGCGGATGCTGGAGCAAATTGGATTGTAACTGGTACGTTAACTGAAGATGCTGAGGATTCCGACGATTTGAGGGCAAAATTAACTTCAGTAATTTCGGCAATCAGTTCTTGAAAAACCTCTTTCTATTTTTAGAAATCAACTTATACGCTATATTTCTAATCGGTAAAGGGATTATCCACACCAATGGGTACCACATTTTCCACCACCATTTAAGATATAACAGACACCTTATGCCTGCAGATGAATAATAGTATACTACATCATTACGAATTAAAATAACAGAATCGATTTCTTTAATCGAATCAGGTAATTTTGAGATTATAGTTAACCCTTCATCCTCTTCTTGAGCAAAAATTTCAAGTTTTGCAGATTTAGATAACCGTTTTTTAAGAAAAGAACCGGCCCTAGAGCAAAATCCACAATATCCATCGATTAACAAAATATCAGTTTTTGGAGAAGTCAAAACTCCTCACCCTCAATCTTCATCATCAAAAATTACTGGATCGCCACTTCCACCAGGTGCAGCAGGTCTGTTGGTATCTACATCCATTCCCTTTTCAATTTCCACTTCATCAACTTCCAAATCTACTCTTCCACCTTCAGCAAGGTGCGCCATATCTTTCACTTCAGGAGTGGACAATTTCCTCTCTACATCGGGAGAGTTAGCGTAATTTTCACGCATCATTTCTCTTTCATCATGGCTCCTTACTAAAGACAATGAATCAGCAAATACTCTTCCAACAACTTCTCTAGTTCTTTCACCACGTCGAACAGCATCTAATTCATGAGTCATACTTTCTCTTTGACCTTCTAGTTCACGCAATTCAGCAGTCCTATCTTGTAATGCAGATTCCATATCACTTAGAGTTAGAGACATTTGCTGAATTCTCTCATCTCTTTCGAATACATCATTATGCAATCTTCTCTCTCTTCTTCTCAGGGATTCATACTCACGGTTTCGTTCAAGTAAGCGTCGCTTCAATTCCTCAATTTGCTCAACTAAATAATCATGTTCTGCAGAAACAGAGCGCGGACCTTGCATCACTCTTTCCAATTGTTCTTCAAGTTCTGCTAATCTTCCATCTCTAGCGTCTAACAGTCCACGTAATCTATCCGCAATATCCCGAAGTCTTTGGCGCTCTTCTTCTAGTGCTTTATTGGCCGCTTGCTCAACTTCAAATTGCTTAGTCATTGAATCTAATTGACTTTTCAAACTACGAACCTCGTCCGCAGTAACTGAAGTTAAACCAGCCTCAGCAGCCCTTTCCAAAGCCTCAACCATTTGAGAAATTCGTCCTTCCATTTCACCGATGACCTCGTCTTGTTGAGATGTTAAATCTCTAAGTTGACTCGTCTCTCTCTCTAGGTTCGCTCTTTCTTCATGGGATAGTGATGATTGTTGAGCGGCAAGATCTTGCCTTGCATCTGAAAGTAGCCTTTCCAAGTGAACAACCTTACTTCTATTTTCATCAAGCTCAGATTCTACTTGATTTAATCTAGATATTTCAGGAGCGACCATATCTTCTCGCTCTGCTAAATCAAGCTCAACTACACGCAGCCTCTGTTTCACAGAAACCATCTCATCATTTCTTTTTGCTAACTCGTCCCAAGCGATTAAGACCTCTTCTACCAACTGCTCAACAGGGTATCCTTGTAGCATACCTTCAAGCGCTGCACGTTCTTCATTGGAGGAATCTCCAACTCGTTTAATCCCACTCGGAGTCGACGCTGCGCCAGTCATACAATACCTATCGACTATCAACCACTCTTGAACTTTCCCAATCAAACGACCCTAAAAAGGCCGTATTCAATACCTAATCTAGAAATCCAAGATTAGTTAATTGCCGTGTACATATCGTCAGGCATTTCACCTGCGAGTTTTAGGGCACCATTGGCAACAGACCCAATAGCGTCTTCTACACACCAAACATTAACATCCCCGATATCAGAGATTTCATCAGCAATACGTCCAGAGATTCCATCAATTAGTGAACCTCCGCCAGACAGGATGATATTGTTTCTTAGTATTGGCTGGTATTCAGGGTCTGCACCAGCGACGATTTTCTTAATTGCATTCCCAACAAGTGGAACTATCATTTCACATGCTTCTTGAAGGAGGTCGCCGATATCGACAACTTGTTTTTTACCTTCAACAGAAAGCTCAACCATAACCTCTCTAACATCACCAGAAACGTAGGAAGACTCTTCCTTCCATCGTCTAACCATGTCTTTAGTAATCTGGGCGCCAGTATATTTCTTCTTGATTAAATCCATCAATTCTAGATCAAGCCAGTCTCCTGCTTCTTGAATAGTGACTTGGTCTTCTTCGGTTGGGAATGTACCGTAAATTCTCGCAATATCAGTTGTACCTGCGCCGATATCGACAACGATGGAACTAGCGATTTCTTCGATTCCATATGCAGTTGCGAAGGGTTCTGTTACAACCATTATTGCGTTAACTTGCCCTCTTAGAGTTGCTACTAAATTTGACTTGTCTGTAAAGGAAACGTGACTTGGCGAGCATATAACACCGAATACTTCATCATATTCTTCAGGGTCTACAGTTTCTAGAAGATGAGATACAAATGCTTTGGCTGCAGCCAAGTTTGCTTCATCATCCTGCGCTACACCAGCAGCCATTGGGCGGTATAGGTTACAAGCCAATTTATTCTTCAAAGCATCATTACCAAAAAGAACATCACGGCCTAAAAAGTTCCTAGCAACAGGGTCTTTAGGTCGTCCAACTATTGTTTCAATAGTGTGGCTTGCACCAGCACTAGAAGCAATAGTCGATTGATAGGTTCCAAGGTCAATTCCAACGTATAAGCGGTCACTCATTTTATTCACCATCCGTATGCGGATATGTTGGCGAGAACGGCATTGAACTTCAAGGTTGACCCTTAGTCAAAATCTATTTTTTGACTATTTTTTTGATGTTTTGTGGCGCAGTCATTCACTTTCTAAGATTGAAGAATATTTTTTATCATAATTACCATTTTCATTATTTTTCACTCCGAATTGGCCGTTATTTTGCATATTATCTCTCCATATTCTAGATAATAAAATACCCATTCCTATTATTCCGATAACTCCCCAAACAATCGCTCTATTTTGGCCAACATTCCATGGCTCATTTTTTACTGCTTTTTTATTTTCAACCTCAAGTATAGGGTTTGTCCATTCAGAGCTAAAGTTCCTATTATCATCCAGGTATAATGTTGAAATATAGGCTTCAGGTGATTGATTTAAACTTTGAACATATATTTGAACATGCATTTCTTTACCACTAATATCAAACAATGGAAGGTCATTAGGGATTGTCCAATTACATGAAAATCCACTTGGGTCAGTTTGATTTGCAAAATTAAAGTTACAATCATTTATCGAAAAATAAGATGATTGACTTGAATTTTGATGTAGAAGTAATTTTGCACCAGTTTTATAAAAATCATTATCGTCATCAGAAACACTCCATGAAATGACTAAATCATCCCCCCAAACTCCATCTTCTATACCTGAAATCGAAACTGCATTTATTTGAGGGGGGCGGTCTACAGGTCTACAACCATTCGAATCTACAGGGAAAAGGGGATTTGAATCAATAGTCGGGCAAACATCTAGATCATCACCAACTCCATCACCATCTGAATCATCAATACACCCATCTTGGTTAGCATCAAATCCAGTGGAATTTTCATAGAGACAAATATCGATAGGATCTTTGATACCATCTCCATCTGAATCGTCAATACATCCGTCATTATCAGAGTCCCAAACAGTAGGGTCTTCATTAGGGCATGAATCTAGTATATTGGCCAACCCATCACCATCCGAGTCTTCCCAACTCGTTGAATCCCTTATCACTCCTTTTGATACCAATGCAAAACCAACTCTATCGCCGCCTAGACCAATATATCCAGAGTTAGGGCCGGGAGAAATATATCTTGCTCGAACCTCAATATCTATCCATTCAACATCTTGTAAATCAGAGGCTGATATTTTTATTTGTGTAGTGGTTTCATTATTTTTTGGGAATAATAAATCATCATCTAGGTCGTTAGTGGAATTAAACCAAGATGAATACCCATCACCATCATACAACCCACCTACAGCAGAATATCCATTTGACATCTTTGCCACCAATTGTAAATCATCTACTAAATATGGCTCGGGAGCCGCGTTAAAAGACATTGAGAAAGTGATATCGTCACCATTAGGAACCAATCGCTTTGTCCAGTTTTGTCCACTTGCCAAAAACGGCCCAATTGCACCAGACCCATCCCAAGGTAAACTGGCAAGGTCATCAAGAGCATCACCTCCATCAGTCCGTTCTTCTAGCCATTGAGTAGGTGTATTATTCACTAATCTGAAACTATCATGTATCCAAATATCTGGTGTTGGAGATATATCATCTGCGATAAATCCGTTATTCAGTGTATTAAAATCGATTAATTCTGATAAATTCAAGACGCCAAATCCATTTTCATAATTCCTAAAGGAGTAATTATTAGAATCACCAACACCGGTCGCTGAGACAGATAATAAAGCCTTCAACAGGGGGCCAGAAGGAGTAAATCCTTCACCTAAAAGAATCGAATTATTACCTAAATTTGCCCATTCAGGCGAAATAGATGCTAGATTTACATCATTCAAGGGCTCATTTGAACCAACGAACCAACCGTCTTGTACCATTTGTTGAATCACTCCAGCGAATGAAGCTGCAGTAGGGGTGGACATACTAGTTCCACTAGATGAACGTAAATCGTCATTGTATGAATCATTAATACCATCCGCTTTAGCTGACTGTATGGAAACTCCCGGTGCTAAAGCAAAGATTCCAAAATTTCCTGATTGAGTAGGCCCAATAGAAGAAGAAGGCCATTTTTCAGGGGATTCAGATTTAGTTGAAGCGCCAATTGCTGCCACATTTCTTGCATTTGCCGGTTCTAATAGCGCGCCTCCTGTATTGCCAGGAGCGATAAAAGCGAGTGACCAAGGCATTTGTAATGCCCAAGAATCAAATTCTCCGGACCGAGCAGTATATTCTGTAGTGTCATCACCCCAGGAATTAGAATGGATAATACTGCCAAAAATGGCCGCTTCAGAAAGTAATTCAGATACATTCTCCGGCGGCACCCAACCTTCAGCAGAAACAATATCTTGTACAACCATCGTTGCACTATGAGCCATAGAAGAGCCATTACTTGGAATACTTCCATCTCTATAATCATAAACATCAAAGCAAGCTAATGAGCCCGCAGTATGCGTTCCATGTCTGAAATTAATGTGGCCCATTGTATCGGCCGAATCAATGGAATTGTTAATTGCTAAAATTTTACGATGTTGCTCGCCAATAGGGCCAATTGCGTCACTACCATTTGAGCCAAAAGCGCCAATAGAGGTTGCATTTCTAAAACAAGCATGATCTAAATCAACTCCACTATCAGCAATTCCCAGAATGACCCCGCTACCATTTAATCCAAAAGACCAATGAGGAGTTTGCATATATTCTCCAGTTGCCATCAAACTCGCCGCCTGTAGGTTTCTAGCAGTTGTTGATAATACGGGCTCAATCCACAGAACCCCTTCAATTTCAAATAAAGTTGAAATTTCAAAATCATTGCCGATAGATAACAATTCTCTATGAGGGATAATAGAGTTATAATCTTCTAAATCATTACTAATTCCAAACCCAAGCGACGAAAAAGAATTTATTACGTATTCTGATGCATAGGCAGGCAAATTTGGCTCGAAAACAACACGAACCTCTCCTCGAAAACCATCTAAACCGATGCCCGGACTTCGCCACTCAGTATTATGTCCATTATAGAAATCAAAACCGTCTAATTTTTCAACGGACAAATCAGTTTTCCAAACTAATAGTTCAGTATCAGATAATAATCTCAAAGGAGCAAGTCCATATTGTTCTAAATCATCCCACATCGATTGAGTCCATTGATTCTCTTTCGAATCAATAATTATCTCATATCCCAAATTTTGTTTAATTTCTGGCATTTCTACGTTTGTAATTAGCCCACTAGCAAGAGGAAAAATCAACACTAATACCAGTATTGAACCTCTCCGCATATTACAGGTTAAATGCTCAATCTTTGTCAATCTCGCGTATGATTTGTGTAATTTGACGCGCCGTCGCGTTTAAACCATGTTTGCAAGTCGCCGTCTCGATGAAGGCCTACCGAGTATCCGGAATTGCACCATTTGGGAGCATGAGACAAAAGTTTTCACTAGACTTTGCTGCAGAAAATAAAGAAGATGCTGAGCACCAAGCATATTCAACATTGGGCTCAAGGCATAAAGCCAAGCGCCGAACTATAAAGATAGAAAGCGTCAAAGAAATAGACCCTAGAACTTCTACTGAGCCAAGAATTCTTCATGAATTCAGAGAGCATATTGCAGCCTCCGGCGGAAGAATCGCCCAAAATCAAGAAGAAGAATGATTCCGTTGACTTTTTTTAAGTCGACCACATCTCGAGGATGAACAGCATGGTTGACCGTAATGAATTACAACAAAAAGCCAGACTTGTTGAAAGCCATAGGCAACATCTTGAGGAATTACAAAAGCGAATGGAAGATGTCTCAGCAGTGGTTTCAGAACATCAGATTACAGCTGAGATTCTCAACAGATTATCCAAAATGTCCGAAGAAGGGAACGCCAGTGCCCATATTACAATTGGTTCTGGGGTAACGCTCAACTACAAGCATGAAAGCAAAAAATCAGGAACCGCACTAATTGATTTAGGTGGTGGAATTTTTGCAGAGAGGGAGTGGCAAGATGCTGCGAACATCATCGATAAAAGGAAAGACGACTTTATACAAATTCACGAGTCATTACTCACCCAAGCAGGTTCAATTGAACAGAGACTTGGAACTTTAGCAAGCGAATTCAATGTCGCTGCAGAAAAGTTACAATCACAAAACCAAGTTGCAGTTGAACCAAAGGCAACCGAAGCTTCAAAGCCACAGAAATCAGAACCAACACCGCAAAAACGTCGACGTGGTTCGAGATTTGGTGGAGAATTAACATTGGATGACTGAGGCGATTACATGGGATTATTCGATCGATTCCGTAAGCGTGTAAACGAGGTAGTCGAAGATACTGATGCCGATTCTCTTTCAGCCGAAGAAGATTCTGCTGAAGCAATTGAAGCACTAAATTATCAGCAAACAGAGGAAGTCGTTGAACCCGAAGAAGAATGGGAAGAATTTGAGGAACTTGAAGAAACGCCCTCTGAACAACATACAGAAGAGCAATCAAATGATGATGATTGGGATGATTGGGAAGAATTTGATGATGACGAACCAATCATTCCTCAACAACTTTCACGTAAAGAACGAAAACGCCAGCAAAAAGAAAAGAAGACTCAGCAAAAAGCCGCTAAAGCCCATAAGAAGGCTATGAAAAAAAGAGGCGCTGTTGAAGTAGCAAGGCCAAAAGGATCGAAAGTCGATTTATCGATGATGAGAACTACTACAGGAAGAAAATTAGTTGAAGTTAAACAGGCGCCAAAAGGATCGGTTAAAAAAGCAGAAATAAAAACCGAGACAGGCGCCAAAATCGAAGTTGAATTGGGCGGCGGTGTTGTCGATCAAGGAGGCCGTGTAATCAAAGCAGGCGATGGATTGGATAACTTACTAGAAGAATTAGAATGGGTTTTACTCGAGTCAGATATTTCTAGCGACGCTGTGAATGCAGTAATTGATGCTCTAAGGGCTAATTTAATCGGTTCTAGATTAAGAAAAGGAGCTGATTTATCTAAAGTTGTAGAGGCTGCTTTGAAACGTTCATTGAGGAGTCTTTTGGCTGCTGGTTATTGGGATTTTGATGAATCTATTAAATCATTTATTGAATCAGGAGATGCGCCGGTAATCGTAATGCTGGTGGGCGTTAATGGCACAGGTAAAACCACCACTGCTGCAAAATTAGCAAAACGCCTTCTCGATATGAATCTCTCAGTCATTGCAGCAGCAGGTGATACGTTTAGGGCAGGAGCAATCCAACAATTAGAGGCGCACTGTGAAAATTTAGGAATTCGATGTATTTCTAGTCAAAGGGGCGGAGATACAGCAGCGATTGCAAGAGATGCAATCGAATCCGCTCAAGCAAAAAATATCGATGTTGTTCTAGTCGATACTGCTGGAAGGATGCAAAATAAAACCAACTTGATGAATGAGTTAAACAAGGTTAGACGCGTTGCTAACCCCCACCTAACTCTATTTGTTGGCGACTCACTTGCAGGAAACGACGCAGTCGACCAAGCTAGAATGTTCCAAGAAATTATGAAATTCGATGGTGCCGTATTAACCAAGGTAGATACCGATGCGAAAGGAGGCGCTGGACTCTCGATTGCCTTTGCCACTGGTAGGCCAATTGTTTTCGCTGGAGTTGGCCAAGGCTATGATGATTTGAAGCAATTCGACCCAGATTGGCTACTTGAGCAAATGTTTGAATAAACGCATAAAAAAAAGACTAGTACCTTCTGGGGTTAGCATGACCGAAATTTTTAGCGATGAAGATACGGCGAAATTATTTCAATTAGTGCACATGTTCCAACGCTCTGCATTGCTACATATGGGATATATTCCAGACCAAAATGGAAATCGTTATTTTGA
>CEOF01150848.1_pt1 | contig 11604 bp, 10 predicted proteins | sample 361311 | NCBI WGS metagenome assembly CEOF01 (sample SAMEA2619667, study PRJEB7988) | marine metagenome | biome: marine biome (ENVO:00000447); feature: surface water layer (ENVO:00002042); material: "saline water (ENVO:00002010), including plankton (ENVO:xxxxxxxx)" | depth 5 m
TTTGATAAATTAAGTGAGATTTCTGGAATGGATGAATTTTTAAATGGTATTGATGACATACTTTCTTTAATTGACTCAGATGAGATTGATCCTATTGAAATTAGAAAAAAGTCAAAAGATGTAATAGAACTATTTAATAAGGAAGTTAATTGGAGAGCAGCTGCTAAACAAAACCTAATGCCAAAACTCCAAGAGTATAATAATGCTATAAAAGAAACTATCGGGTTAAGACTTCAATCCAAATTAACTAAGGATCAAGCTATTTTTGTGTCAAAGTGTAACTCGGTACACAGAGATATTTCGTTAAACTTTTAATTAGTTAGTTTGTCAGTTAATTCTGACCTAGTATAAAGACCTAGATCTTCAGCTTTAGATTTCAACTTCTCATTAATCTCTTTTAATTTTGGAACATTCAAATCTAGTTTATTTGCAATTTCAATAATTGATCCAATTATAGGATCTATTTCAAGGGGTTTGCCTGCATTCAGGTCTTGAGCGGTAGAAGGTTTATGACCAATGATTGATACTCCACCTTTAATTCTATCTTCTATTGATATATTAAATTTTATACCAATTTTTTCACCAACATATTGGCATTCTTCCATTAGTATTTTTATAAGATTATATGTTTCTGGATCATTCCCCATTTCATCCATAGTTTTATTAGTTAGAGCGCTTACTGGATTAAATGAACAATTTCCCCAAAGTTTTACCCATATTTCATCCCTTAAATTTTTCTTCTGAGGAGCTTTTAAGCCTCCGTCTATAAACAAACTCGAGATCATTTTAAGTCTATCCGATCTGGATCCATCTGGTTCACCTAGTGAAAATCTTTCACCATTTCCGTTATGTTTAATAATACCAGGCTCTAAAATTTGACACGCTGGATAAACCACGCACCCTATTGCCCTTTCTGGTCCTAATGTTTCCCAAATTTTTCCACCAGGATCTACAGTTTCAACAATTTTGTTATCAAGCTTGGTCCCTGTATTTGCTTTATAAAAATACCACCAAGGCAATCCATTAATTGCACAAATAATAGACGTTTTACTTCCAATAATTGGCTTTAAGCTTTCTGAAATTTTACCGATAGTATTAGCCTTCACAGATATGATTATAAAATCCTGCTGCTCTAAATCTTTAGGATTGTCAGTAACATCAAATTTATGATTAATCTTATTATCATCTCTTATAAAAGTAAGACCATTTTTTTCAATAGCTTCTTTATGATCTCCTCTTGCAATCAAGGAAATCTTTGAATTAGTTCTTTTAAGACTTGTAGCAATAAAACCACCTATTGATCCAGCTCCAAATATACAAATTTTGGTCATTAATTTGTCAACCCAAATTTTCTAGCCAAAGTATTTCTCTGCAGTTTTCCTGTCGCTCCCTTAGGTATTTCATTTACAAAAAATATTTTTTTTGGAACCTTAAACTTTGCAAGTTTTTCATTTGCATAAATTTTCACTTCTTCCTCTGAGCAGTTCATGCCCTCCTTTACAATAATTGCAGTTGCAATTTCTTCTCCAAGCATTTTATCCTCATATCCAAAACATACAGCTTGTTCAACTAAAGGATGATCCATTAGAACATTGTCAACTTCGAGTGGAGAAATTTTTTCTCCTCCTTTATTAATTATCTCTTTTAATCTTCCAGAAATTTTTAAATATCCATCTTTATCAAAATATCCTTGATCTCCGGTTCTAAACCAACCATTTGAAAAACTATTCTTATTAGCTTCTGGATTATTTTCATATCCAGATGTAACATTTTCACCTTTAATACAAACTTCTCCTTCTTCTTCACGATCTAAAATTTTATCATTTTTATCCATAATACAAACTTCTGGACCAGCTGGAATACCAACATAACCAGGTTTTTGTGTCATTGGTGGCAATGGATTTGAAGTCATTTGATGTGTTGCTTCTGTCATACCGTACGCTTCTATTACAGGACAATCAAATACTTCATGCAGCCTTTCAAATACGGCCGGAGGTAGAGAGGCAGAGGATGATCTCAGAAATCTTAAATTTAATTCTTTAGCTGTTTCAAGGTTCTTACCCGCTCTCATTAATATAGCTTGATGCATTGTTGGAACTCCTGAGTACCAAGTAATTTTCTCTTTTTTTGCATTATCTAAAAATTTTAATGCATTAAAACCACTACTCGCACAAACAGATGCGCCCACTTTCATTGAAGCTGCCAGAACAGCTATTAAACCATGTATATGAAATAATGGCATAATGTTTAAGCAATGATCTTTATCTGTTAAATTAAGACTTCCAGATATATTTTCTGCAGACGTAAATATATTTTTATTAGATAACGGAACAATCTTTGGTTTTGATGTTGTGCCAGATGTATGAAGCACGAGTGCTTCATCATCTTCTTTTGGTAGCAAGTAACTATCAGATTTCTCAAAAAGATTAAAATCTCCGCTAGAGGAATTGTCATCATATTTAATTTCACAAAGAGGAATACTTAATTTATTTGCTGCCTTAACAACAACATTATTAGAATTTTTTTCAATAATTACTATTTTTGGTTTCAAATCTTGTAAATAAAACTCAAATTCTTCTAATTTATAATTTGGATTTAGAGGAGCTGCAGACATATAGCTAGAAATTGCTAAAAAACTTGTTGCCATGTAAGGTCCATTTGGCATAACGATAGCTGCTCTGTCCTTATTATTTATCTCATTGCCGGACAGTTGTTTTGAAATTCTCTCTATTAACAATTTTAATTCACCAAATGTAAGTGGAGATTTACTCTCGGAAGTAATAGCTATGTTTTCATTATCTTGAAATTCAATAATATTTCTTACAATTTTAGAGCTCATTAATCAGTAACCTTTTGCATATCCATCTTTTCTTGGATCAGATCCTCCAATTAAATTTCCCTTGTTCCTATCTATTTGAATAGCTTGGCCACCTCCATGTGTCCCTTCAATATATTCAACATTATGACCCACTTCTTTTAAACCTTCAAAAACTTTCTTATCAACACTTTTTTCTAATTTATAAATATTGTTAAAGTGAAAAGCCCTTGGAAATGAAATAGCCATTTGAGGAGTTAGGTTATAATCTATAATGCTATTAAGAACATGAACTTGTCCAACTGGCTGATATTGTCCACCCATCACTCCATATGAAAGTTCACACTCCCCATTATTATTCATAACCATACCAGGAATAATAGTGTGTAGTGGTCTTTTTAAACCCTGAATACAATTTGGATGACCCTCTTCGACTCTAAAATTTGTACCTCTGTTATGTAAAACTACTCCTGAATTTTTCCCAGTAATGCCAGATCCAAAAGCATAACAAACTGAATTTATAATTGAAACTACGTTTAAATCTTTATCTACAACACTAAGGTATACAGTTTCTGGATGATTTGGAATGTTTAAATCTCCTACATCAGAACAACTATTAAGTGAAATATTTTTAAACATGCTATCAATATTTTCACTGCTCAAAATTTTCTTTAAATCTAAATCAATAAATTCTGGATCTCCAATATTTTCCTCTTTAAGTTTATAAGCTTGTTTTGTAACTTCAGCTTCAAGATGAAATCTTTCAACAGAATTAAAATCATATCTTTCAATTCCTAATTTTTCTAATAATTTCATCATCACTAAAACAGTTATTCCAGGCCCACTTGGAGGACATTGATGAATAGTAATATTTCTATAATTATCTGATAAAGTTTCAGATTTTATAGTTTTTTGTTTCTGAAAATCCTCAATTGTATGCAAACCTCCAAATTCTTGTAATGTTTTAACCAAATCCTCAGCTATTGAATTTTCATAAAATTCTTTAATTCCATGTTTTGAAATTTTCTCAAGAGTTTCCCCAAGCGCAGGGTTTCTGTTAATCTCATTAAATTGATAGCTCTTTCCATTATTTAGCATATGTTTCTTTGAATAAGGATTACCACTCAATTTATTAAATACATTATTCCATGCATTAGCAACGACTCGTGTTACATTAAAACCGTTTTTCGCAATATCAATCCCTTTGTGAAATAATTCCTCAAAATCTAGTTTTCCAAAATCGTTATGAATAGAATTCCACGCATGTAATGCACCTGGAACAGTAACTGCATGTGGGCTAGTTAAATCAATCTTATCTATCCTCTTTTCCTTAAAAAATTCATAATTTGCTTTTTCTGGAGCAATACCTGAGCCATTATATGAAACAGGATCCTTGCCGTTCATCTTTATTATAGCAAAACAGTCTCCACCAATGCTTGTAGCATTAGGTTCTGCTACAGATAGTACAACAGAAGCCGCAATAGCTGCGTCTACTGCATTACCACCTTTTTGTAATATTCTTAAGGCTTCTTCAGTTGCAATTGGGTGTGAAGTTGCAACCATACCATTTGAAGAAATAGCATCTTTATCTTTAGTTGAATGATTATTCATAATAGAACTTTAATTTCATAAATAATATAAATGATCAATAAAATAAATAAGAGTGTATTAATTTTTTGCATATTTGCTTTCGGTTTTTTCATATCAAATTTATTAAGATCTATTACAGCAACCTTAACTCCAGTTCTTTCCTCAGAATTTAACTTAAGTGCTGGAAATCTTGGTCTTTTAGCTGGAGGATATTTTCTTGGCTTTTCATTAATGCAGATACCAGTTGGCATGTTGTTAGATCGATTTGGACCAAAAAAAGTTGTCGGATATTTCTTAATAATTGCTTTTATTGGAACTATTTCATTTGCTTTCGCTAAAAGTTTTGCTGGATTATTAATTTCAAGAGTTTTTATAGGTATTGGAGTTGCTGCTTGTTTGATGGGTCCTTTAACAGGGTACAGGGTTTGGTTTGAGGAAAGGTATCAACAACGTGCAAATTCTTGGATGTTAATGGTGGCAAACTTTGGATTTGTAACATCAACTTTGCCAGTTCAAATATTACTTCCAATGATAGGCTGGCGATCAATTTTTTTTGTTATTGCTGTATTAATTTTAATAAGTATTTTTTTAATATTGCTCATAATACCATCTTGGAAAACAAAAGAGGAAATAAACAAAAATAATAATTTAGAAAATCTATCACATATTTGGAAAAATAAATTTTTCATTAGTTTAGTACCGTTAGCTTTTTTTAATTATGGTGGTGTTCAGGCTATACAAACATTATGGGCCGGGCCTTGGATGCTAAATATTACTGGCTATAATCCTATACAAAGTGCAACAGGTCTGTTTTGGATAAATATAACAATGCTGTTCTCCTTTTTGATGTGGGGATATTTTTTACCAAAATTATCCTCAAGAGGCATTGACAGTATGAAAATTGTTAAATTGGGGCTTCCAATAAGTTATTTAGTCTTATTTTTGATAATAATTATGGGCGATAAAGCGGGCGCTACAATGTTCACCCTATATATTTTGTCGTCAATTGTCATCTCATTAACTCAGCCTGCTATAGCTTTAAACTTTCATACTCGACTTGCGGGAAAATCATTAACATCATTTAATGTATTTATATTTTCAGGAACATTCTTTGTTCAATGGATAATTGGTTTAATAATAGATTTTTCAACAAATTTAGGGGCTAATATTATACTTAGCTACCAAATTTCATTTTCAATATTTTTATTTGTATGTGTTTTAAGTTATTTATTTTTTATAATTGTAAATAGAAATGAATAAAAATTTTATTGGGTATTTTCTTCTACTTTTCCAGCCACTTTTCATGGCGAGTAATTTGATAGTTGCCAGAGGTGGAGTAGATTATGTTCCACCTATCTCCTTATCTTTTTGGAGATGGTTTATATTTTTTTTTATTTTGTTTGTATTTAATTTTAAATATCTAACAAAAAACTATCAAATAATTAGAAATGAGAGCAAAAGAAGTTTTTTTCTTGGTTTAACAGGTTGTGGTATTTGTGGAATATTTCCCTATATGGCTGGCTCTTCAACGACAATTGTTAATATGGGAATACTTTATACATCATCACCTATATTCATAATTTTAATTTCCTATTTTATTTTCAAAGATAAAATAAATATCTTGCAAATTATAGGTTTATTATTCTGCTTATTGGGAGTTTTTGCAGTAATTTTAAAAGGTAATATTAACTTACTTCTAGAATTGCAATTTGCTTCAGGAGATTTCTGGATGCTTGGAGCGGCGTTAGGTTGGGCAATTTACACTGTAATGTTATTTCAATGGAAATCTAAATTATCTTTTTTTCCTAGATTAACTCTTATATCATTTTTTGGTTTTTTAAGTATTTTGCCATTTTACTTTGTTGAGCATCTATATTTTCAAAAAACATTATTTGATAAAAATTTCTATTATTGGATTTTATTCGCTGCTATTTCACCTGGGATTATTGCCTTTTCGCTGTATACCTTAACAATTAAATATTTAGGTCCTTCAACAACTGGGTTCACCCTTTACCTTTATACAATTTATGGTGCTTTCTATGGAATATTATTTTTTTCTGAGATCTTAGAAAATTACCATTTTATTGGTACTATATTGGTATTTTTTGGCATTTATTTAGTAAGAAAAAAAAGCAAAAATGAAATTAAAACCTAAAATGTTATTCGCAAAAATTGTGTTTTACATTTTTATTATTTATTTTTCAGTTTCATTAATAGTTTATTTTTATCAAAGAAACTTACTTTATCACCCTGGTGAAAATAATTATTTAGACGAAGGACCCCTCTCTCATAAAGTTGAAAAAGTAAATATTAAATCTGAACATGATCTAGTGGGATGGTATTACAAAAAAAATGAAAAATATAAAACCTTACTTTTTTTTCATGGAAATGCAGGTAGACTTGATAATAGAATTTATAAATTAAACGAATTTGCAGATTTAGATTTAAACTATTTAATTTTTGCTTACAGAGGTTTTAGTGGAAACAAAGGTAAACCTAGTGAAAAAGGCCTTTATCAAGATGCTATGAAAGCTAAAGAATGGTTAAACAAAAATAAAATAAAAGATAAAGACATTGTTCTTTATGGAGAGTCTCTTGGTACTGCAATTGCAATAGAAGTTGCAAGCAAAAATTCATTTTCAGGCTTAATTTTAGAGTCACCTTTTACATCTATGGAAATACTGGCTCAAAAATATTATCCATATCTTCCAGCAAAAATAATATTGAAAGATAAATATAAGTCTATAGATAAACTTAATAAGATTAACTTTCCTATACACGTGATGCATGGAAAAAAAGATAAAATTGTTCCATTTTACATGGGTGAAGAAATTTTTAATAAATATGAAGGCATAAAGTCAAATTATTTCAATAATTATGACGATCATATGATGGAATTTAACAATGAACTAATACTATCAATTGATAATTTTATTAAAAGTTTAAATTAAGACATATTTTCAACAGATCTACATCACTTTTAAAAACTAATATTAAGCATGTTTAAGGTAATTTTTTTTATTTTTTCATTAGTTTTACCTACCTCGTTAAATTCTGAAATAACTGATTATAATAATGACAACTATTTTCATATTGGCAAAATGAATTCTTATAATAGTGAATTCACCCTATATTTTAAAACACGAAAAAAACCAATTTTAGCTCGAGGTGAAGTTTCAAATTATATAAATGACTATCCCCAAGACTTATATTTATATGACAAAAATTTAAATAAGGATTATCCTCTGATATCGTATGATTGGTTTCCAAAAAAAGTTAAAAATATATCAAAGAAATATAATTATCCGTTATTTCCAGAAGATTTTGCTTATTATTTATTAAATGATAATAATACATTAATTCTTATAAGTGCAAAAAAAAATTTCTATGAGAATTTAAAATATGACATAAAAAATAAAAAGTTAGAAATAGCAAAAACCTCAGGAAAATTAAATTTTATTATATCTTCTTATGCAGAAAATTGTGGATACAAATCTTTAAAAAACAAATTTAAATGCAATATTTATAAACCTCTAATATCAAAAAATTTACTTAATTGATCTGAGTGAAGGCATTTGCAAATTTTTCAGCCTCAAAAATTTGTAAATCATCTTCTTTTTCTCCCAATCCAAGTCCAACTATAGGAACTCTGTATTTCTTTGAAATAGCAATTAATATTCCACCTTTTGCTGTTCCATCTAGTTTTGTCATTATTATACCTGTAATTGGGATTAGTTTATTAAACTCTTCCATTTGATTAACTATATTTTGTCCTGAAGTTGCATCTAGAACTAAAATTACTTCGTGAGGCGCTGTCTCATCTATTTTTTTTATAACGTTCCCAATCTTTTTTAATTCATCCATTAAATTTTTTTTATTTTGCAGTCTTCCAGCAGTATCAACTATCACTTGGTCTATGCTATGTTTTTCAGCAAATTCCATAGCTTTATAAGCCACTGATGCAGGGTCTGATCCTGGACTCGATTTTGCAATTTGAGCATCAATTCTATTCGCCCATTCTTCTAATTGATCAATAGCAGCAGCCCTAAAAGTGTCACATGCAGTAAATAATACTTTATTATTATTTTGGACGAATAATTTTCCTAATTTCCCGATTGTGGTTGTCTTTCCAACTCCATTTACTCCTGAAATCAAAATTATATTTCTTTTTTCTTTCCTTAAAAAAAAATCTTTTTTTTCTAAAGGGGACATAAGCTCCAAGATATAATTATTAAGTATTCCGAAAACTTCTTGAATTGGATCATTTTTAGGATCTATTTTTTTTTGTGCAATTATTGATTTTATTTCTGAAGCTGCATCAATACCAACATCTGAGCTAATTAAAAATTCTTCGATTTTATCTAGAGTGATATCATCTATTTCTTTCTTTACTATTATTTCTCTGAGCCCTGAAGCAATATTGTTTGCACTTTTCTTAAATCCAATTTTAAATTTTTCAAAAATTCCCATATATTTATATTTTAATTTTAATACTCTCTATTTCCGATACAGGACCCTTCATTTTGATATTTAATTTTTCATCAATATGAATATTTAAAATACCTGTTGAAAATTCAATTTTTGTTTCACTATTCTCCAATTTATTTAAATTAGCTGCAACAGATGTTGCGCATGCTGCAGTTCCACACGCTTTTGTTAATCCAGCACCTCTTTCCCATACTTTTATTGTATAATGTTGATCATTAATTTTTTGGGCTATAGTTACGTTACACTTTTTAGGAAATAGTTCATGATTTTCTATTAAAGGACCATATTTTTTTATGTCTATATTTTTTATATTTTGACAAAAAAATATAATATGAGGATTTCCTACATTAACTGCTATACCTCCCTTTATTTCTTCTCCATTAATATCAAACATTCCAAGAGATAAATTTCTTGTATCAAGGTTTTTGGTTAATGGGATTTTATCCCACTCAAGTGTGGGAGATCCAATAGCTGTTTCAACTACATTATTCTCAAATATTTTTGAGCTCAATACCTTTGACGCTACCATGAGATCAATATTTTTTTTATTTTTCTCGATACTCAATAGATAGGCAATACATCTAGTTCCATTACCACAAGCATCAGAACGACTTCCATCTGAATTAAAAAAAACAACTTCTGCGTCTGCTTCTTTACTATTATTTATATAAATCAATTGATCGCATCCTATAAAACTTCTGTCACAAATCCTTATGATCTGATCTTTCGATAGATCCAATTTATTTACTCTTTGATCAACGATAACGAAATCATTACCTAATCCATCCATTTTAATTGCTTCAAATTCCATATAAATCATACTTAACTTATTTATTGACTTTTTGAACCTCTAATATAATTTGTGCGCACTTCCGCAAAATACAGCAATTTGCGGTGTCTTTGGAAACAAAGAGATCGACACCAGTCAGCGAGGGTTCGCCCACTGGTGCGATACTTGTTGTGTAAAATTATGTTTGAAAATTTAACTAATAAATTTGAGGAGATTTTTTCTTCCTTAAAAAAGGCGCCTTCGTTAGACGAAAATCAAGTTGACGAAGGTTTAAAAGCTATAAGATTGGCATTATTAGAAGCAGATGTTTCTTTGGATGTTGTTAAAGAATTTGTAAGCAGAATTAAACCTAAAGCTTTGGGTAAAGAAATTGTACGATCTACTTCCCCAGGAGATATGGTTGTAAAAATTGTTTATGATGAAATTGTATCTTTTTTAGGAGATAAAAATTCTGAAATTTCATTAAATGCAGTACCGCCAGTACCAATAATGTTAGTTGGATTACAAGGATCAGGAAAAACAACAACAACATCTAAGTTAGCAAAATTTCTTGAAAAAAATAATAAGAAAAAGGTCATGATGGTAAGTTTAGATGTTTACAGACCTGCTGCCCAAGAACAATTAAGATTATTGGGTGAGCAAAATAGTATAGAAACTTTGCCGGTCATTGAAGGACAATTACCTGCTGATATTTGTAGAAGAGCTCTAAGTGCAGCAAATTTAAATGGCTCGGAGGTAATTCTTTTTGATACTGCGGGAAGAACTCAAATAGATTTTCAAATGATGAATGAGATAAAACAAATCGAGTCTATTATTAATCCTGCAGAGACAATACTGGTAGCCGACTCTCTAACAGGACAAGTGGCAGCCAATGTTGCAAAAGAGTTTAAAAATACTGTTAATTTAAGTGGAATTATTCTTACAAGAGCTGACGGAGACGGACGAGGTGGTGCAGCTTTAAGCATGAAATATGTTGCTGAAGTCCCAATAAAGTTTTTAGGTGTGGGAGAAAAAATAGATAATTTTGAAGTTTTTTATCCCGACAGAATAGCAAATAGAATACTTGGTATGGGGGATATTGTATCTCTTGTTGAAAAAGCTTCTGAGGATTTAGATCAAGAAAATTTAAAGAAAACAGAAGAAAAATTAAAAAAAGGACAATTTTCAATGGAAGACTATCTTTCTCAATTAAGACAAATGAAAAAAATGGGTGGTATTGAAGGTATTATGTCTTTTCTTCCAGGGGTATCAAAAATTAAGTCCCAGATGGATGCTTCCGGAGTAGATGAAAAAATTATAACTCAAAATGAAGCTGTAATCTTATCGATGACTAGGCAAGAGAGGGACGACCCAAAAATAATTAATGGATCAAGAAAAAAAAGAATTGCTAATGGCTCCGGAACAGACATCGCCACTATCAATAAATTGTTAAAACAATTTAAAATGATGTCAGAAATGATGAAAAAGATGTCTAAAGGTAACATGAAGGGTATGGCTGATAAAGGGATTCCGCCAGAATTATTCAATCAATTAAAATAAAGGAGAAATAAAGAATGTTAAAAATGAGATTATCTATGGGAGGTACAAAGAAAAGGCCAGTCTATAAAATCGTTGTAGCTGATAGTAGATTCCCTAGAGATGGTAGATTTATAGAAAAATTAGGTTTTTTTAACCCATTATTACCGAAGGAAAAAAAGGAAAGAATTGGACTAGACTCCGAGAGAATAAAGTATTGGCTTGGACAAGGAGCTCAACCAACAACGAGGGTTGCGCGACTTTTAGGTGAAAATGATTTAATGCCAATGCCAGAAAAGAGAAATAATCCTCAGAAGGCTATTCCAAAGAAAGATAGAAAAAAAGGTGAAGAAGGTAGTGAAGCTAAACCAGCAGAAGCTCCTAAGGAAGAAGCTAAACCAGCAGA
>CEOF01047260.1_pt1 | contig 11523 bp, 15 predicted proteins | sample 361311 | NCBI WGS metagenome assembly CEOF01 (sample SAMEA2619667, study PRJEB7988) | marine metagenome | biome: marine biome (ENVO:00000447); feature: surface water layer (ENVO:00002042); material: "saline water (ENVO:00002010), including plankton (ENVO:xxxxxxxx)" | depth 5 m
GCAGTATGTAACAGTTTTAAAGCAGAAGTTTTACAAGCTTTACATAATTTTACAGCGTCATCTGGAAATACTTTTAAATTAGCTTTGTACACAAGTAGTGCTACTTTAAATAAATCGACAACAGCTTATAGTACGTCAAACGAAATATCAAACACATCAGGTTCAGCTTATTCTGCTGGCGGAGTTGCACTTACAAGTGTGACACCTGTTTTATCTACGGATACAGCAGTTTGTGATTTTGCAGATGCATCTTTTACATCAGCTTCTTTCACAGCTAATGGTTGTTTAATTTATAATGATACAAACGCTGATAGAGCAGTTTGTGCTATAGCCTTTGGCTCAGACAAAACTGTAACAAGTGGAACTTTTACAATTCAATTTCCAACAGCAGACGCATCTAACGCAATACTTCGTATAGCATAAGGAGGCAATCCTTATGTCGGTAACCCGAACATTTACAGTAACAGTTAGCGACCCTGGATCTGGCAATAAATATTTTATTGACGGTGTACAACAAGACACAATAAATTTAGCTGAAAGTGGAACTTACGTATTTAATTATCCTTCAGCTCACCCATTTAGATTTTCTACAACATCAGATGGTACACACAATTCTGGAAGTGAATATACAACCGGCGTAACTGTAAATAGTTCAACACAAGTTACAATAGTTGTAGCAGATAGTGCACCACAACTTTATTATTATTGTTCAATTCACTCTGGTATGGGTGGTCAAGCCAACACTATTGCTCCAGCTTCTTATGGTGCTTTAGGTTGGAATGTTAATCGTTGGGGAACCACCGATGAATTTGTATTAGGTTGGGGAGCTCAAGCTTGGAATGATGGTGAGTGGGGAGAACTTAACGATGTAATTTTTACACTTACTGGAGTTTCTTCTACTTCATCAACAGGTTCGCCTAATATCTTAACAGAAATAAATACAGGTTGGGGCTCTGATGGTTGGGGTGTTGAAAACTGGGGATCTTCTGGAATAACAGTTGCATTAACTGGTGTTGAAGCAACTACAGGTATTGGAGAAGATGTTAGTTGGGGTAAACAAACTTGGGGATCTTCAACAACTGGTTGGGGTGGTGAATATTATTTAAATGTTGCAAGCGTATTAGGTTTAACTGGTTTAAGTGCAACATCAACAGTTGGAACACCAACCGCAATATCAGATGTTGCATTAACTCCAACAGGTCTAAGTGCAACTTCAACAGTTGGGTCAGTAAACATAGATTTTAGTATAAATGTAGCTTTAACAGGTTTATCTACAACATCGTCTCCAGGTGCTTTAGCTCCAGCAGATGTAATGGGATTAACTGGATTAGGTTTAACATCTACTCTTGGACAAGTTACAGAATCTGGTGCAGCAATTGTTGCTGTAACAGGATTTTCTATGACTTCTTCTACAGGTGCTTTAACACCTGCGGATGTTATGGGATTATCAGGAGTTTCAGCAACTTCTGCAACGGGCTCTGTTATAGTTAATCAAGGTATGGGATTGACAGGAGTTTCCGCAACTGCTAGTGTAGGCACTATAGCACCACTAGGATACGAACGAGTAACTGCTACACAAACAGCTAATTATACTGCTGTTAATGAAGGTACTTAATTCAATATGTTATTGACATTAAGTATAAAACAAATTAAAAAAAGATACTAATTAGGAGAACAAAATTATGGCATCAACTTATACGGCTCTCGGTGTAGAACTAATGGCAACTGGTGAAAACGCCGGTACATGGGGAACAAAAACTAACACTAACTTAAATATAATCGAACAAATTTCAGGTGGTTTTTCTGCACAATCAATAGCAGGTGGAGCACAAACTACAGCTCTTTCAGTTTCTGATGGATCAACTGGAGCAGTTATGTCTCACAGAATGATTGAGTTTACAGGCTCTATTACTGGAAACCAAATCGTAACAATTCCTTTAGATGCACAAACATTTTATTTTTTAAGAAATTCAACATCAGGTGCTTATACAGTACAATTTAAATACGCTTCTGGATCAGGAGATACATTTACTTTTTCTGCAACAGATAAAGGTGATCAAGCAGTATTTGCTACAGCAAATGATGGAACTAACCCAGACATATATACTTTAGGTTTTGGTGATGGTGATGTAACTCTTACTGGAACACAAACTTTAACAAACAAAACTTTAACTAGTCCTGCAATAGGAACAAAAATTTCAGACACAAACGGAAATGAATTAATTAATCTTACTGCAACAAGTTCAGCTGTTAATGAATTTACTTTAGCTAATGCAGCAACTGGAAATGGTCCAATTTTATCAGCAACAGGAGAAACTAATGTTGATATAAATTTAAACCCTAAAGGAACAGGTGTTCTTAAATCAGGAACAGCAGCGGTTCAAATTGCTGGTAAAGAAACTATGTGGGTTCCAGCTGCAGCTATGTATGGACCAACTACTAACCCTGCAGACGCAGCACAAGTAGAAACAACAGCTACAAGACCAGATTTAAAAGTATTTGACTTTGATGCGAGTACAAAACAATATACACAATTTACAGTGGCTATGCCTAAATCATGGAACGAAGGAACTTTAACTTATCAAGTTTATTGGTCTCCTTCTACTACTAACACAGGTGATGCTATTTTTGGATTACAAGCAGTTGCATGCGCTGATAACGATACTATTGATGTTGCATATGGAACAGCAATAGAAGTTACAGATGCTGGAATTGGCACAGTAGAAGACCAACAAATTACATCTGAAAGTAGTGCAATGACAGTTGCGGGTTCACCTGCAGCAGGAGAACAAACTTATTTTCAATTATATAGAGATGCAGCCGATGGTAGTGATACTTTTACCGGAGAATGTAGAGTTCTAGGTGTAAAAGTATTCTTTACTACTGACGCTGCTAACGACGCATAAGGAGAATAAAATATGTTTGGATATCAAGTTTTAGGATTTGGATCAGGTGGCGGAACAGTTAAATACGATGTTAATTATTTAGTCGTTGCCGGAGGAGGTGGCGGCGGAGCCGGAGGTGGCGGCGGAGCCGGGGGTTTCAGAACTTCTGAAGATTCTGCTGTTATAGAATTAGAGGGAGGAGATCACACAATTACAGTCGGTACAGGTTCAGGACCTGTTCCAGGAAATGACTCTTGTCCAAGAGGAGGAAATTCAGTTTTTAGTACAATTACTTCAACCGGTGGCGGTGGAGGCGGTTATGGTAACCCCGAAGCTAATGGTGGAAGTGGTTCAGTTCAATATCCTTCTAAAACAGGTAACAATCCCCCAGTTAGTCCACCACAAGGAAACCCTGCTGGAACACAAATTAATTCTGGCGGCGGAGGAGCTGGCGGCAGTGGAGGAACATCTACTCCAGCCGGAGGAGCCGGTGGAGTTGGAAGAGATAGCTCTGTATCAGGATCTTCAGTAGAATACGCTGGCGGAGGTGGAGGTGGAGGTTACATTCCAAGTCCAGGACCAGGACCAGCACAAGACGGCGGTGGAAGCGGAGGTAGTAGAACAGCTTCAGGATCTAATGCAACCAACGGAAAAGGCGGCGGAGGCGGCGGAATGGGTTTTGATGGCTCTCCTCCAAATGGTACTGGCGGTTCAGGTGTTGTAATTGTTAGCGCTCCAGCGGCCGCAACTTTAACTGTTGCACCAGGAACTAACACAACTTCAACTGCACCAGACGGTAGTAAAGTAGCAACATTTACAGTGTCGGGGACACTTACAGTAGAGTAATGGCATCATTTGCAAAATTAGACGAAAACAACGTAGTTACTCAAACTGTTAAAATTGGTAATGACGTACCAACATCGGATGGTCCTTTAGGTGAAAATGACATGCATGTTGATGGAGAAACTTATTGCACAAATCTTTTTAAAGGTGGAGTTTGGAAACAATGTTCTTCTACAAATGCATTTAGAAAACAAAATGCAGGAATAGGAGATACTTATGATGCTGTTAAAGATAAATTTATAAGACCACAACCATATGCTTCATGGACACTAGATTCTAATGATGATTGGCAAGCTCCAGTAACAAAACCAACAGATGAAAGTCTAGTGGTAAGTGATACTGTAATATTAAGATGGTGCTATTGGAGTGAAGAAAATTACAGATGGCAAAGCGAGAATGTTTTAGAAGACCCAATGATTGCTTATCATTGGGACACAAACACCAATACTTGGGAAATTAGTTAGTCTTTACTTTTTAGTTATTATCAGTTAAATATATATTCATAAGAAAGATTATGAATATAATAGATCTATTTCCGACCCCCATATGCGAAAAATATTTAGAGCCTTTATCTAAAACTACTTTACAAAATTTTTTTAAATATGAAACAAAACCAGATTGGGAGTTTAAAGTTTTACAAAGTAAAAATACTTACATTCTTGACGAAAAACCTTTTAAAAATTTAAAAAAACAAATTAATTCTTTTATTCAAGAATACGTTGATCAAATATTAAAACCTTCAAGTAATTTAAAATTTTATATTACACAATCTTGGTTAAACTACACGAATGAAAAACAAGTACACTATCCACACTCTCATCCTAACTCTATTATATCTGGCGTTTATTATATAAATGCAAATCCAAAGTTTGATTATATTAGATTTAAAAAAAATGTTTACGATCAAATTAAAGTATACCCTAAACAATTTAATAAATATAATTCAGATACTTGGTGGATACCTACAGCTACAAATAAAATTATTTTGTTTCCTTCTTGTTTAATGCATGAAGTTGGTAATGTTGAAGAAACTTATGGTAAAAGAATAAGTCTAGCTTTTAACGTTTTTGCAAAAGGAGACTTTGGTTCAAGACAAACATTAACAGAATTAAAACTATGAACATATTAGGATTACAAAAAAATCATAACTCATCAGTTGCTTTATTTTGTGACTTTAAATTAGTTTATTATAATCAAGAAGAAAGACTATCTAAAATTAAAAACGATAGTTTTTTTCCCATACACACTTTAAATGAAATTAAAAAATTAAATATTAAAATAGATAGAGTAGTTGTTACAGGATATAACACTCACGATGCTCATCTTGTTTATGGTTATATGTACAAGATGGGTTTAATTGATTCTCCTTATGAAAATGCAGTTCATTATTATAAATCACATCATCTAAATCATGCAGTAAAAGCCATGTATTCTACTGATATGGATGAAGCAGTAATATTAGTAGCTGATGGTCGAGGTTCTAATTATATATTGGATAATGGTAAACAAGGACATGAAGTTTTTTCTGTGTATTTTGCAAGTATCGAACACGGGTTTGATTGTTTATATAAAAGATTACAAACTACCAGGGAAGGACATAAAGCAAAAGTAAGAGCTAATGAAATTTACGGTTTTGACTTTGTTATGGATGCAATTACATTAAAAGGATTTGAAAATTTTGATGTAGATCACAGACCTGTTTCCGGAGCTTTTTATAGTAGAATGACAAATCATTTGGGTTTTAAAACAAACGATGAAGGAAAACTTATGGGTCTACAAGCTTATGGAAAACCTAATAAAAAGATAGAAGAGATTTTATTGAAAGATGATTTATTTGTCTATAAAGATAAATATAACAAAGATATTAACTTTACTGTTAATGTTGAAAAATACCCAGAACTTTATTATCACAAAAAATTAGGATATAAACAAATTCATTATGATATAGCTTATGAAAGTCAAAAACAATTTGAGTATCAAATGATTAAAGTTTTAAATAGATATGCTAACAACGCAAAAAATATTATTATAACCGGTGGTTGTGCATTAAATGTTGTTTTTAACTATAGGTTAAAAAAATTTTTGCCTAAAAATATTAATCTTTATATTGATCCTTTATGTGGCGATGAAGGCAATAGTATTGGAGCTGCAATAACTTTTGGTAAATATTGTGGAACACGAAATAATTTTGATAATATTTATTTAGGACCTGAACCTGTTTACGATATAGAAAAAGGTAATGATAAAATAGAGACTGTAGTTGAACATTTAATTAATCAAAAAATTGTTGGTTTATATCAAGGTAAAGCCGAAGCAGGACCTAGGGCTTTAGGAAATAGATCTTTGTTACTAGATCCTAGGATTAAAAATGGTAAAGACATAATGAACAAAGTTAAAAATAGAGAATGGTTTAGACCTTTTGGTGCATCTATTTTAGAAGAGGAAGCACATAAATGGTTTGACATGGCCGGATTAAAAGAATCTCCGTATATGTTATATGCTGTTGAAGCTAAAGAAGGTGTTAAAGATAAAATCCCTGCAGTGATACATGTGGATAACACGTGTAGAATACAAACAGTTAATGAAAAACAAAACCCGGTATTATATAAATTATTAAAATTATTTAATAAAAAGACAGGGATGCCTATATTAATGAACACTTCTTTTAATTTAGCAGGGAAACCATTAGTAGAATCTCCTAAAGATGCCATAGAAACTTTTAATGAATCAGATATAGATTATATATATTTTGCAGACATAGAAAGGATTTATCAATAATGCATTTAAAACATAACGTATGGTTTTTTAAAAATGTTTTAGATAAAACATGGTGTGATAATATAATAAAAACATACAAACCTAGGGCTACTAAAAAAGGTAAAATTGGTGGGGATGGCGTAAAACAAAAAGCTATTGCAAATAAAAAACGTAGAAATTCTTCTATAGAATGGGTTTTTGATAAAGAAGTTTATAAAAAATTAAATCCCTATCTTCATATGGCAAATAAAAATGCGGGTTGGAATTTTGAAGTTAGCTGGAATGAAGACATTCAATTTACTAAATATGAAAAAGGACAATATTATAATTGGCATATGGATTCGTTTTATCAACCTTTTAAAAATCATAAATTTTCACAATATGAAGGAAAAATAAGAAAAATATCTTGTAGTGTTTTATTAAATGACCCTAAAGAATATAGTGGGGGTGATTTAGAAATAGGTTACAATAACAACGTTGAAACACCTTTGGAAAAAAATAAATCAAATATGAATCAATGTAATTTAGGACAAGGTTCTATTATTTTTTTTCCTGGATTTGTATGGCATCGTGTTACACCTATAACAAAAGGAACAAGGTATAGTTTAGTAATGTGGACAGTAGGAAAACCTTATGTTTAATAAAAATAAATATCAAATATGTAGAAATATAATTAGTAAAGAACTAGCTAATTTTTTATTTAATTATTTAAGAATGAAAAAACAAACTTTTTATTCTTTAAAAAGGTTAAACATAAATAATAAACTGTTGGGTTTTGATGGTGACGAGCAAGCACCGGGAAGCTATTCTTGTTATTCAGATATTGCTATGGAAACATTATTAGCAGCTACTAATGAAACACTAGAAAAAAAAACAAAACTTAAGTTATCTCCTACCTACACATACACTAGGTTATATAAAAATGGAGACATTTTAAAAAAACACAAAGATAGATTTAGTTGTGAAATCTCCGGCACTTTAAATTTAGGTGGTGACATGTGGCCCATATATCTAGAAAATACTAAAGGAAAAGAAATTAAAGTTGAATTAAATGCAGGAGATGCATTATTATATTCTGGAACTATTTTACCCCATTGGAGAAAACCTTTTGAAGGTTATATGTGTGGTCAAGTATTTTTACACTACAACAATAAAGCAACAAAAGGTTGGGATAAAAATCTTTATGACGATAGACCTCATTTGGGATATCCATTTAAAAGAGAAACAACATGATAAAAATTTTAGATAATTTTGTACCTTTAAATATACAAAATAAATATATTGAATTATTAGACAGTGAAGAAATTGCATGGTTTTATACAGACAATATTATTCATCAGAAAGAAAATAAAAAATTTATTAATCCAAACATAACTAAAACATTTGCACATATTCATACCCTATATAATGAAAAAGGAATAAACTCTGATTACTATAATTTGTTTTCAACCATATTGAATTTTTTTGTTATTAAAGAAAAAGTAAAAATAAAAGACATGATAAGAGTTAGAATAAGAAGAACGTTTAGAATTAAAAATCATTCTAAAGAAAAATACAACGTACCTCACATAGATGTTAAAGATCATTTGCCTTACAAAACTTTGTTATACTATGTAGATGATTCTGATGGCGACAGTGTTTTTTTTAAAAATAAAATATCTGATGAAATATTATTAGATGCTGATGCTGTGGTAAATAAAAGAATATCTCCTAAACAAGGAAGAGCTATATATTTTGATGGCGGTATATATCACTCAGGAAATTGCCCTATTGATTTTAATAAAAGAACTGTTATAAATTTTGACTTTACAGTATGAAAGATTTTATAAAAAAACATTTAACTAACGTTAAACAGGCTACTAAAAAAGAAAAAGAAAAAGAACTTTGGGATGTAGTTGGTATATTAAAAAACAGATTAAATGAAAAATTAAAATACGATCTTAGGCCGTATCAGATGGATGACCAAGGTCGAGATGTAAAACCACTAACCAATAAATCTAAAGCAGATAAAATTGTTTTTGAACAAAAAAATAAATGGGTTATTGTTGAAGCAGCAGAGTTGCATAGTTTTATTATTACACACAGGTTAAAAGAAATTAATCTAGATGAAATTATTGATGCGTTAGAATGGAATATAAATATAAACAAATAAAAAATTTTCTTGATCAAGACACCTTTAACAAAATTAAAGAAATAATATTATCTAATACTTTTCCTTGGTTTTTTAATGAGTCTCAAACTTCAGGTAAAAATGATAGTTTTTTTATGGGACATAACTTTTACCATGACCATCAAAAAAATTCTATTTATTACGACACAATCATAACACCTATAATTAAAAAACTTAAAGTTAACATGATAAATGAAATAAGAGCTAATTTATTATTTAAAACTAAAAAACATACACAATCAGAGTTTCATGTCGACAAAGAGTTTTTTTGCAATACAGCTATATTTTACATAAATAAAAATAACGGCTATACTTTATTAAAAGATAAAACTAAAATTGCGGTAGAAGAAAATAAACTATTAATTATAGATACAAAAACATACCATGCTGCAGTAACTGCAACAGATACAGACAGAAGGATTGTAATAAACTTTAACTATTTATGATAACTTATGAACAACACATGTTTGGTCCTTTGTTGTATAAGACACAACTAAACACACAAGACTTATCTAAAGTAGAAAAACTTTGTAGTAAAAAAAATAAAGACGCTAGAGATACTTTAGCTGGAGTTATTAAAAATGAACACGTTATTGATGAAAAAAAATATGCAAAAATTGTTGAACCGTATTTCCAACCTTTTCAAAAAAGGTTTCATTTCTGGTACAACAGGCAGTTATTAAAATTACAATGTAATTCAGCATGGGTAAATTATATGAAAAAAAATGAATCTAATCCTCCACACCATCATATAAACTGTGATCTATCTAGTGTTCTATATTTACAAATACCTTCAGCATTAAAAAAAGAAAACAAAAAGTACATAGGAAAATCTTCAGGTCCTGGATCTATAATTTTTTCGTATGGAGAATATAGAGACTACAACATTGATCAACAAACATTTCTACCTAACAAAGGAGATTTTTTTATATTTCCTTATAACTTAAAACATTACGTATGTCCTTTTACAAGTAACGGAGAAAGAATATCTGTGTCAGCTAATTTTAAAATAATATGAAAAATTTAAAAAGTTATATACTTCATTTAAATAAATGGATTCCTAAAAATATTTTAAATGTTACTATTAAAGAGTTAACAAAAGAAAAAAATTGGGAACAACATCAGTGGTCTTATTCAAAAGAATTTAAGAAACAATCTAAAAATGGTAATAAAGAATTAGATGTTTGTAATGGAAATAGTTTAACACATCTTAAAGATTTACATCATTTAACTTGGAAGGCTTTAGAGAAATATATTCTTATTGATAAAATAGGGGGAGAAATTTTTAATGGTTGGAACGGTTTTAGTAAAATTAGATTTAATAGATATAAAAAAAACCAAATAATGTCTAAGCATTGTGACCATATACATAGTTTGTTTACAGGAGAAATTAGAGGTATCCCCATACTAAGTATCATAGGAGTTTTAAATGATGATTATACAGGAGGAGATTTAATTATGTTTAATGACTATAAAATAAAACTTAAAGCTGGGGACTTAATTATATTTCCATCACTTTTTATGTACCCGCATTTAATTAAACCTATAAAAAAAGGAACAAGATACTCATTTGTATCTTGGTGTTATTAATGAAAAAAATAATATTAGAGTCTTATGGATTTCAAGACAGATTTGAACACCATAATTTAATTCAAGACCAATTAATTAATTTTATAAACAAAGCTGCAAATGATTTTGATTGTCATCCTAAAGATAAAATTGATTATTTAGATTGGCAGAAAAGCACAGATATGGATAGAGAATGGGTACGGTTTATAAAACCTTTACTAGAAAAACATTTTTTAAAATGCATTAAAAATTTAAAGTTAAACACTGTACATATTAGAAACCTATGGTTTCAAAAATATAAAAAAAACGGAGTGCATAACTGGCATATACATAGTAACAATTATACAGGAGTATATTATTTACAATTTCCAAAAGGTGCTACGAAAACACAATTAGTCAACAAACAAAAAATATTAGAGATAGATGCTAAAGAAGGGGACATAATTATTTTTCCTAGCTTTGTGGTGCACAGATCACCTAAGATAACTGAAGATATAGAAAAAATTATTATATCATTTAACCTAGATTTTGATACACTTGAGGAAGATTATAAAGTATGAAATTTGCATTAAGAATTGAAAAAGAAATAAAGAGATCAACCTGCCTCTATGGTTTTGACTTTGATAATTTTGACGGAACAGATTTTATAGAAATAATAGATGATGTGTTAAAGAATAATAATAAATGGAATTACAAGAGCAATGTTAAAGGAAAAAGAACAGAAAATATTTTTTTAGAAAATCCTAGTTTTAAAGCTATTATGACAGCCAGTAAAGATTATTTGTCTGCATTTACAGGTTTATTAAATCCAGAGTATACGTTATCAGACGCTTACGGCATTAGACTTGATCGCGGAGATTGGACTGCAAATCACAGGCATGGACAGGCTAATGTTTCAGGTATACTTTATTTAACTAGTAGTAATCAAAAATTATTTTTTCCTGAACTTAAACTTCATGTTAAACCTGAACCAGGTAGAATTTTATTTTGGGACAGTTTATTAAGACATGAATCTAAACCTAATCTTGAAGACAAACCAAAACATGCTATAGTCTTTAATTTACACTATGCTGCAGGCCAATATTTAGAGTATATTTCTTAAAATAAAAATAGATTGAATTACTCTATAATCTAATATAATAGCTAATAAACAGGATTTTATATGCTACAAAAACTAGGTTTTTTACCAGGATTTAATAAACAAGTTACACCCACCGGAGCTGAATCACAATGGACAGGAGGTGAAAATGTACGTTTTAGATATGGTACACCTGAAAAAATAGGTGGTTGGTCTCAATT
>CEOF01192366.1_pt1 | contig 11514 bp, 7 predicted proteins | sample 361311 | NCBI WGS metagenome assembly CEOF01 (sample SAMEA2619667, study PRJEB7988) | marine metagenome | biome: marine biome (ENVO:00000447); feature: surface water layer (ENVO:00002042); material: "saline water (ENVO:00002010), including plankton (ENVO:xxxxxxxx)" | depth 5 m
ACGAGTTTCGCAACTGGTGGTTTGATCTCAGAAAAGCACGCACGCAAAGGAATTACCACCCCAGAGGGGATAATGATGGCTGATAAAAAGGATCAGCTAGATATGAACGAAGCTGATACAGATTTAGATGGAGAAGTCACAATGAAAGAAAGAATGATTGGAGAAAGAGTACAACCTATGAATCTTGTAGGGCTTTCAAAGGGTGGTCTTATGTTAGATGACGAGGAAAGACAGCAATACTATGAAAGTCATAATATTACTGGATCAACCACGATCCGAGAAGGTTCTAACAACAAAAGATATATACCAGTTTCTGGCGGTGGGTTCGAAGAAGATCCTAACGGCTCTGTTGTAATGATTACAGATAGTGATGGAGATGTTCTATATAAATTTATTGATGCTATCGTATCCCCAGGTGGAGCTATTAAATCAAGTCCGATACCACCTTCAAGACCAGATTATTCAGAAAAACCTGAGTATGGTAATGAGTTCGATGTTCAGGATGGTGAATATCCTTACGGAAATGAGTTCGATGTTCAAAAAGACTATGAGGATGAATTTCAATACGGAGATGAGTTCGATACTCCCCCAAAAAATGATGATATGCCCGATCCCCCTGCGGATTGGAAAAATGAAAAAGAGAACGAATTTGATGACCAGGAAGAAAAATCTATTTGGGAAAACATTAAAGAAAAGCTAGGGCTTAATCATGGTGGATTAATGTCCTCAGATACTCCTTGTGGTTGCGGTATGACCGATTGTGGCTGTGGTATGACAGAAATGATGGGCATTACAGTCGGGATTGATTCAGAAACTGGAAATGACATACCAGCAGGGTCTAACGCAGATAATGTTAAAGATGATATTCCTGCCGCTCTTAGTTCTGGTGAATTTGTCCTTCCTGCGGATGTAGTCAGATGGCATGGCTTAGACAGAATACAAGGCATGGTTGATGATGCAAAACTTGGTCTGATGGCTATGCATTCGGAAGGAATGATACATGACATTGCCGAAGAAGAGAGATCCGATAGCGAAAAGTCTGAGGCAGACAAAGTTTCGGATGAAGATAGTTCCCCCAAAAAAGGGAAAGAAAGTTCCGTACAAGAGGAACGAAAAACACCCGAAGGAAATATCATAGAGATTGCAGAAGTTATTGTTGATGAAGACGATAGCAAGAAGAAAAAGAAGAAAGATAGTTTCGCATATAATAATACACCGAAACTAGTTTCTTAATCTTTTGTGGAATGGGCTTACCCACGAACCTCTAGTAATAATTCTGTTACTAGACCTACTTTGTTGCCCCCATATACAGGAGTAAAATAATATGGCTAAATATCGAGGACAATATCAAGAAGATCTAGATAAGGAAGAGAAACCTTATTCTGAGGAAGTTCAAGCAACTCAGGTTGAAGTCGAACCTACAGACCCTGAAGAGATTACATATAAAAAACGTCATGGTGATCTTCGAAAGCATCTTAATCAGTTAGCCGCTCAGAAAAATAAGGAGATTGATGCTCTCAAAATACAATTATCTACTGCAACTCAGAAGCAGATTAAATTTCCTAAAACGGATGCAGAAATAGATGAATGGTCTGCTAAGTTTCCTGACGTAGCTAAGATTGTAGATACAATCGCTCGAAAGAGAGCTACTGAGGCCACACAAGAGACTGAGAAAAAATTAGCAAGTCTTAGAAAAATGGAGCAACAGATTACTAAAGAAAGAGCACAGAATGAACTGTTCAAAGATCATCCTGACTTTGCTCAGATTAGAACTAATCCAGAGTTTCAAGAGTGGGTTAAATTACAACCCGAATATATCCAGGATGCTCTAATTAAAAACAGTTCAGATGCTAGGGCTGCCTCTAGAGCACTTGATCTGTACAAAGCAGACCTTGCAAAAGAGGGAAAGAAAGTATCTTCTCCAAGAGAGGCTGCTCAAGCTATTGGAAGAACATCCGATACTGTTAAGCCAACGACTAAAGGTAAAGCAAAGTACTCTGAGAGTCAGGTTGCACAAATGTCCTCAGATGAGTATGAAAAGCACGAAGAAGCTATCCTACAATCAATGAGAGATGAGACATTTGACTATGATCAGAGGAGAGCAGCCAGTTAAATTAGTGCTTAATAAAGAATTTAATAATAACACTTGCAAAATATATTAAAATAGTGTTATAATGTATAGTATTACTGGTATAACTATGGGCCTTTGTCAGGTAACCACGCTAAGACGATCCAGATGGTTCTGGAAAGATTTAGTAGTCTGACTAGGCCCACACCAGTGAACTTAATATAATCGAGCCGGTTTTCCCTTACCTTGATTATGTGAATATGTCGAAGAAGATAGAAGACAGTGATAAGACTACCAGAAAACTTATAGGCCAGATATAACAAAACTCGATCAAGTTTAGTTTGTTCTCACCCTTTAAAACTCTGCCCTTTAATTTGTTCTTTCGATCTGACCTTTTAATTTTAACTAGATAAAGGAGCAAGCTAATGGCTTTTGCCTCATCGTCCAGTGCAGGTCTAATCGGATCAAGTTGGACAAACTTACCTAATGGGAATTTCTCGCCTGTAATTTACAGTCAGAAAGTCCAAAAAGCGTTTCGCAAATCTTCTGTTTGTGAAGCAATAACTAACACTGACTATACTGGGGAAATTTCTCAGTTCGGAGATAGTGTTCGTATCATCAAAGAACCAGAGATCACAATTAATACCTACGAAAGAGGTACTAATTTGTCTACTCAGGCTCTTGCAGACGCAGACTTCACCATGATCGTTGATCAAGCAAACTATTTCCAGTTTGCGATTGATGACATTGAAGCTGCTCACTCTCATGTAAACTTTATGGATTTGGCAACAGATCGTGCGGCTTATAAGTTAGCTGATACTTTCGATGCTGAAGTCTTAGGTTATATGTCAGGTTGGAAGACTCCTTCTGCCTGGGAAAGAAGAGATGCTTCTGGTGATACAAACGGAACCAAAGCTGACTCTAGTGCAGGACATGATGAACTTCTAGCAACTAACTCATTAGATATTACCGATTTTGGTGGTTCTGATATTACAGGTGGTGCAACTGAAGTTACATCTATTCCAGTACTGGCTGGTGGCGGTTCAGGTGGTATTACTTCACCACTAGAAATCCTAAATCGTATGGCACGCTTGATGGATCAAGCCAATGTAGATCAAACAGGAAGATGGTTCGTAGCCGATCCAGTTTTCTATGAGATCCTCATGGATGAGAACTCTAAGTTCATCAATAACGACTATACATCCGCTGGCACAGATATTCTCAGAAATGGTAAGGTTACTGATGGCCTTATTCGTGGCTTTAGAATGTACAAGTCCAATAATCTTCCTTACCTTGGAAATGGCCCTGGAGCCGCAGCAACCGCAGGTTCTGAAGGTCACTTTGGTGTAATCATTGCAGGACATGATAGTGCTATAGCATCTGCACAACAGTTGGCAAAAACGGAGACTTTCCGCTCACCAACTACCTTTGCCGATCAGGTTCGGGGAATGCAGTTATATGGCCGGAAGATCCTTCGTCCAGAAGGTATTATGACTGCCGTGTATAACTCTCATAGCTAATAATATTTCTTAGTTTTTGAGAAAACTTGTAGTGGGTGGCTCTTACTTTAAGGGTCACCCTTCTGCACATTAAAATCGGGATAGAGAATGCCGACAAGTTACATTGATTTATGCAACCTGACGTTAAGACGATTGAACGAGGTTGAAATAGACTCTTCTAATTTTTCATCTTGTCGAGGTGTTCAAGCACTCGTTAAAGATGCTGTTAAGAATAGTATAGCTAAAATTAATCAAGCGGAATATTCTTGGCCTTTTAATCTTACAACGTATACTCAAACTTTAGTGGCAGGGCAGGAAGAATATTCTTGGCCCTCAGATCATAAAATTGCTGATTGGAATAGCTTTCAGCTTATAGAGAACTCCTCTTTAGGCAGTTCCTACACAAAATTACATTTCATCACAACAGACCAATGGTTCGAGAACCATCGAGATCAGGATGCAGGGGCAGGTTCTTCTGGTAGAGGAGTTCCTTTGCTTGTTTTTCCTTCTGGAAATGGTTGGGGCGTTACCCCTTCCCCAGATAAAGCCTACTCAATCGGTTATCGCTATTATAAGAGCCACACCGATTTAGTACTTTATTCGGATCAGACTAGAGTACCTAGCCAGTTCGATAACATCATCATAGATGGATCTATGCTTCATATGTATCTTTTTAAGGATAATGCTCAGTCGGCTCAACTTGTAGCCTCTCTTTTTGAGCAAGGAATTAAGCAGATGCAATCCCAACTTATTAATCAATATGACTCTATTCGGGATCGAAGAGTCTTCCAAGGAATGAATACGGAATTTTTCAAGAGTGCCTGATCAGATTGAATCTTATAAAGTACTGTGTGAAGGTGGATTAGATACTTCACAAAATCATCTGAACTTATCTCAGAATAAACCAGGGTCTGCTACTCGATTGGTGAATTATGAGGTTAGCTTATTCGGTGGATATAGAAGAATTGAAGGTTTCTCTAAGTATGACTCTACCTATTCACTAGTTGGATCTCATACCTCTAATGCGAACACTGCGGAAGGTGCGGTTCTTGGTGTAGCGATTTATACTGACCTTACTACGAATACTGAAATTATTATCGCAGCCAGAAAAGATGTTGGAGCAAACACCTATAGTTTTTATAGATTTTTAGCGAATACAGGTTGGATTAAGTACACAACAGGTTGTACGCAAAACACCACTTCAGGCGGTAGAACAGTCTCTAAGCTACGTCACGTTTCTTTTAATTTCGGTCAAGGACAAGGAAATGAAATATGTTTCGTAGATGGGGTTAATGGTGCGATTGTTTTTAACGGCACTAATTGGAGACAGATTACGACAGGGGGTACTGGAAGTGCTTCAAGTTTTGGTGGAGCACAAGCCCTCGCTCAACCAAGTCTTTGTGAAGTTTTCGAGGATGCTTTATTCTTAGGTGGAGATAAAACATACCCTACTGCGGTAGCCTACTCAACAGTAGGAGAATCTTATAACTGGACAACAACAGGTGGTGGAACGGCAGGGCAACTTGCTCTGGGTATGAACGTAGTTAACTTCAAACCTTTCCGAGAAGATCTTTTCATATTTGGAAGGAATACTATAAAAAGAGCATCCTTAGAGACTGTTGCTAATACATTAACATTTGTCCTTAATCCAGTTACTTCAAATGTTGGGTGCGTTTCTACTGATAGTATTCTAGAGCTAGGTGGGGATCTATTATTTCTTGCACCTGATGGTATTAGACCGGTTGCAGGAACATCAAAGATTGGTGACGTAGAACTAGAAACGCTCTCAAAAGGTGTTCAATCCCTTCTATCAGAACTATCAGAAAAGTATGATTTGGATACGCTTAATGGGGTTGTTATCCGTTCGAAAAGTCAATTCAGGTTTTTTATTGGTGATGGGTCTACTCTCGTTCCTGACTCAATCGGAATTATTGGTGGCTTACGAACAGCGGATCAAAGACTTGGTTGGGAGTTTGGTGAACTTCTAGGTATTAGGGCATCCTGTTGTGTTTCAGGGTACATAGGATCAACAGAGTACGTTCTTCACGGAGATTATGATGGGCATTTATATAGACAAGAACAAGGAACAGACTTTAACGGTTCTAATATAATAGGTGTATATAGGACACCCTATCTTGATTTTGGAGATACCGAAACAAGAAAAGTTCTTCGTAAGATTAATGCATTTATTAGAGCAGAAGGACCTCTCACTATAGGTCTAGCTTTTGATTATGATTGGGGAGATGTTAACACCAGTATCCCTGCTTCATATGAAAGTAGCTCTGTTGGAATGCCCATAACCTTCGCAGGTCCTGATGTAAGTTATGGAGCTACGAATGTTATCTATGGCGGTACGAGTAAACCAATATTTTCAACGGATGTTCAGGGGTCTGGATATTCTGCAAGAGCAACTTTCGTAACAGATGGATCGTTTAAATCACATTCCATTCAGGGTCTAGTTTACGAGTTTAGTGTAGCAGGGAGAGCATAATAATGGCAGGTTATACGAGACAGTCTTCAGCGAGTATTATAAATGGGGCAGATGTTACTGCACCACCACTTAACGCTGAATTTAATAAATTAAGAGATGCGTTTGATGCAAGCTCTGGTCATAGCCATGATGGGGGTGCAGGAAATAGTCCTAAGATTAATCTAGCTACATCAGTCACTGGAACTTTACCTGCTACTCATGGTGGTAGTGGGGGTAAGAATAACTTCTCCGCAACCTCTGCACCGACTGCCTCTGATGATACTGGTGATGATTATGCTATAGGATCATACTGGTATAATACCTCAACCACTAAACTTTATGTCTGTACCTCTGCCACCTCATCTTCTGCGGTATGGAAGGAAATATCTCTCGCCTCATCTTCTGGTATTCTTACGAACGTAGATATAGATAGCGGTACTATTGATGGTACGACTATAGGAGCAAACTCCCCTAGTACTGGTGTATTCACTACCCTTTCCGCTTCAGGTACTTCAACATTTACTACTGTGGATATAAATGGCGGTAATATTGATGGAACAGTAGTAGGAGCGAGTACACCTGCTTCAATTACAGGAACAACAATTACGGCTAATACAGGTTTTTCAGGTAACCTGACAGGGAATGTCACTGGTGATTTAACAGGGAACGTAACAGGGAATGTCACTGGTAATTTAACAGGGAATGTAACAGGGAACATCACCTCATCAGGAACATCTACATTCACTACTGTAGATATAAATGGTGGAAATATTGATGGTACAGTAATAGGAGCAACCTCTGCAAGTTCTGGTTCGTTCACGACAGTAGGTACATCAGGACTAGCGACTATAGCACAAGCAGACATTAATTCAGGCACAATAGATGGAGCCGTGATTGGTGGTTCTTCTGCCCAAGCTATCACAGGCACGACTATCACTTCTACTTCTGGTTTTTCTGGTGGTCTTACTGGCAATGTTACAGGGAACGTCACAGGCAATGTTACAGGTAATGTCACTGGTGACGTAACTGGTGATCTGACAGGTAATGTAACTGCATCTTCTGGAACAACAACTCTTAATAATATTGTAGTTAACGGAACAGCCGATTTCACAACAACAAAACTTACGAACATCGTAGATCCGACAGATGCTCAAGATGGAGCTACTAAGAACTACGTAGATACGAATGATGCTCTCAAGCTAAACCTGACAGGTGGTACTATGTCGGGTGTTGTTGCTATGGGTTCGAATAAAATTACTGGATTGGGTACACCTACTAATACTGCGGATGCTACTACTAAAGGCTATGTAGATACTCAAGTCGCAAACTTAGTAGATTCCGCACCAGGTAATTTAGATACTTTAAACGAACTCGCTGCGGCACTAAACGATGATAACGCATTTTCTACTACTGTAACGAACTCCATAGCTACTAAACTACCTTTAACTGGTGGTACGATGGCAGGGGATATTACCCTAGGTGCTAATAAAGCTACCTCGACTGCTACCCCAGCTACTAATGATACTCTTACCAGAAAAGGTTATGTAGACACTCAAGATGCTCTAAAAGTTACCAAAGCTGGTGACACTATGTCAGGCAACCTAGCTATGGGTACTAATAAAGTTACTGGTGTAGGTGACCCTACTTCAGCCCAAGATGTAGCTACTAAAACTTACGTAGATACCGCAGACGCAACCAAGTTAAATCTCTCTGGTGGCACAATGTCTGGTGTTATCAATATGAATGCAAATAAGATAACAGGAGTAGCTGATCCTACATCAAACCAAGATGTAGCAACGAAGTTTTATATAGATGACACTTTTGGAAGTACTGTTAATGCGGCTTCTTCTGCCAGTAATGCGGCCACTTCAGAAACAAATGCGGCCTCAAGTGCTTCAGCGGCCCTCGCTTCTCAAAATGCTGCCGCCAGTTCTTTAGCTACCTTTCAAGGGCAATATCATGGTCCTCTATCTTCTGCCCCTACTTCAGGCTTAAATGCAGGTGATTTATACTTTAATACGACTAGCAGTAAGCTTAACGTCTACGATGGATCTAACTGGCAATCTACTGCCGAGGCTGCTCAAAGATCTTTAACGAGCCACACTGTTACTTCCGCAGGTACACAGACAATCAGCGTGAACTATACTGTTGGTCTTGTAGATATTTATTTAAATGGTCTTCACCTTGCCCCTGCCGACTACACAGCCTCAAATGGAACAAGTGTCGTAGTTACAGGATGTTCAGTCAACGACATCATAGACATTGTAGCTCTGTCTGCCTTTAATGCAGCGAACTATGGAACATCTGCAAGCAAGAATATAGGCATAGGCACAGACAATGTTCCTACCTTTGCAGCGAATGTGGCAGACAACGACTTCCTCAAGATAGATGGAACAACAGTGGAAGGCAGAAGTGCTAGTGAAGTCCTCTCAGACATAGGTGGACTCTCAACGTCTGTGGCTTCCTCAACGTATGCTCCACTAGCATCTCCTACTCTAACAGGAAACCCAGTAGCTCCTACACAATCAGCAGGTAATAATTCAACAAGAATAGCTACAACTGAATATGCAGATAGAGCCGTATCTAATTTGGTAGACTCCTCTCCTAGTGCATTGAATACCTTAAATGAACTTGCAGCAGCTCTGGGTGATGATGCGAACTTTAGTACTACTGTTACTAATAGTATTGGAACAAAACTCGCCGCTTCAGCCGTATCTACTTTTGGTGGAACATTAATTGATGATGCTGATGCTGCAACTGCCAGAACTACTCTTGGTCTTGGAACTGCCGCAACTGTAACTGCCGATAATAATACTTTTGTTTTAAACCCTACTAGTTTGCACTTTTCAGGTGTAAAAGTTGCTATATTACAAAATGATACTGCTGCAATTACCGTTCCATTGAGTATTTCAACGGCAGGTTCTTTGCCAGGTTTATCTATAGGTATGTCTACTACTTCTATGGAAAGTTTTATAACTTTTAGGTCTGACCACACTTCAACTAATTCTGCTAAAGGAAACATCCACTACAATACAAATGATTACTTTACTATAGAAAGCGATAGTTACTTATCGCTTCAATCGAATGTATCTTCCACTTTAAGATCGTTAATCTTTTCAAATACTGAATTTAGACCTTATTTAGCTGATACCAACCAAATTAGTTTAGGTAGTTCTAGTGGTAAATTCCATGACTTACATTTAGGTGGTGACGCAAATATTTCAGGTTCTGTCACTGCTAACAACATAGTTGCTAGTGGGGCGGCTTCATCCTTTAACTCTGGCACTACTAACACAGTAGCGACTTTTACAAGCACTGATAGCGTAGCAGGGATTCAGCTTGTTGATAGTAGTGGAGCTTCTGAAATTACTACAGAAGGAACTACCTTTCAAGTAAGACCTAATGGGGGTGTCGCAAAATTAAGTGTAGGTACATCTGGTGCTACTTTTGCAGACAGTGTTACTTCTTCTACAGATTTTCGTTCTGATCTTTTTAGAAGTGCCTCAAATCCAACAACCAAATATGTTCACCCTGATAGTGAAAGTCAGTTAACAGCTTTATCTTTAGATGGTGGAACGTCAAACAATTCTAATGATGCTACCTTATTTGTATCAGCTACCAATAATAATGATTGGGGTCTTATCGTAGATAAATATAGAGGTAGTGCAACTGAATATGGACAAAGAATAGATGTTGCAAATGGTGCTAACTACGCATTTATGATTTATGGAAATGATGCAGAAAAATTTAGGATTAATGGAACTGGTCAAGTTTATTCACAAAGCTCAATTTATGCAACTCAATTTGTTGATGTAAATAATAATACTTATTTAGTTGATCCTGCTAGTACTTCAAAACTTAATTATTTAAATCTAGTAGGTACATTACAAAGTGATGGAAATTCTGGCACATCTGGTCAAGTTTTTACATCAAATGGAGGTAGTAGGCCAACATGGCAAGATGCAGGGGGTGGAGCTTGGGAAGTTATTGGGAATTACACAGGACAAAATGTAAACTCTTTAGATTTTGTTCATAACTCAAGCAACTTTGTATTTGATAACACTACCTACAAGCATATTAAGATGTATGCGATGTTTAATCCATATACCAGTTCTTTTGCTAGTACTTTAAGTCTCTATCCTTTGGTTGGCTCTACAAGCTCTTATGCTGCCCTAGGAAATTTAGCTTTCTCCCATCAGCATTGGAAAGAAATGTACCCAGAATTTAGTGGTGTAAGCTATGGTAATTACCAATGGGGTTATAACGCACAGTACGCAAATAACAATACTGGCGTGATTGTAAGTAACATCAAAATGGATCAGACCATTAACGCTACATATGCAGGGAGTGGGCAGTTCAGCGAAACCATAGGTGGAACAAGTTATCATACTGGCAATAGATTTTATACTACCAATATGGAGCTAGATATTCCATGCAAAGGAATAGCTTCTAATCATGGAATGTCAGGGTACTCTCGTATTTGGTATGATGACCCAAGTATGTTTGCTTACGAGAGACACCATACTTGGCAAGTACTTGGCAGAGGTTTTGGAAAAGTAGGTTTAAGATTTATTGCTAGCTCTAGTTCAGCCAGATGGGATTACGATATAACTTTTATAGGATTGAAACCATGACAATAACTAAAGAAGATATTGGTGATGACTTCCCTGCATATGTGGCAGGGGCATCAGAAAAGAAAACTTTATCAGACGCAGACAAGGAATGGTTTGTTAAACATTATAATCAAACAAGACAAACTGATGACGAAGAATTGGCTGACTATCAGCGAAGAAGAAGAAATGCTTCTTTAGATGCTACAGATTGGATTGTTCAAAAATCAACTGAAAAAGGTGAAGCTGTGCCTGATGTTTGGCAAACTTATAGACAAGCTTTGCGTGATCTACCAACACATGAAAATTTTCCAAATTTAAAAGACGAAGATTTTCCAACTAAACCGTCATAGGAGAAATAATGACAGAAGAAACAAAGCAGTTACCTGTAATTAGCTACAAAGGTAAAGAATACAAACAAGAAGACTTGACTGAACCCCAGAGATATTTGTTTGCACAAATCCTAGACATTCAAAAAAAAGAAAATCAAGCAAAGTTCACACTGGATCAAATCCTTGCCATGAAACAGGCATTTGAAGAGCGACTTCAAGGGGAACTTAATAAGACGGATGAGTAGGAGTTATTTAAAATGACAAAAGCTAGAGATCGTGCAGACAGAAGTGGATCTGACCCAATAATTGTGGGCAATACTCGATTAGAAACGGACAGTAATAATGATCTGGTTGTGAAGGATACATCCGACAACGCTAAAAAAGTTATTGCGTCTGAAGTCCATGTGGGTACTGGGGCTGATAAAGTCATTTTAAAAAGAAGTGCGACAGACGGTAAACTTCAACTTCAAACCACAGACGGTTCTTCTACCTCAAACTCTGAAGTATCTGGAGAAAGTGGTGGCTCTGGTGGAGT
>CEOF01032984.1_pt1 | contig 11501 bp, 9 predicted proteins | sample 361311 | NCBI WGS metagenome assembly CEOF01 (sample SAMEA2619667, study PRJEB7988) | marine metagenome | biome: marine biome (ENVO:00000447); feature: surface water layer (ENVO:00002042); material: "saline water (ENVO:00002010), including plankton (ENVO:xxxxxxxx)" | depth 5 m
TCTAGTTCTGTCATCTATAATCTCCTATTCTATAATAGTATAATTTCTATAAAAAAACATTATTAACCAAATCTTCCGCTAATATAATCATTAGTTTGTTGAATACTTGGATTCATAAATATTGTCTTTGTTTCATCAAACTCAATTAATTCTCCTAAAAACATAAAGGCTGTATAGTCAGATACCCTAGATGCTTGTTGCATATTATGAGTAACAATTACAATTGTATAATCTTTCTTTAACTCTTTAATTAATTCTTCAACTTTTGCAGTGGCTATTGGGTCTAATGCAGAGCAGGGTTCATCCATCAATAAAATTGTTGGCTCTACAGCAATAGCTCTGGCAATACACAGTCTTTGTTGTTGGCCTCCAGACAAACTATATGCTGATTCATTTAGTCTATCTTTAACTTCATCCCAGAGTGCAGCACCCTTTAAGCTCTTTTCTATTACATGGTCGAGTTTACTTTTATCTTTAATACCTGCTATTTTTAATCCATAAGCAATATTTTCATATATTGAAAGTGGAAAAGGATTTGATTTTTGAAATACCATTCCAACACTTCTTCTTAAATTAGTTAGATCAACAGATGGGTCATATATATTCGTTCCTGAAATTTTAATTTCACCCTCAATTTTGACTCCTTCAATTAAATCATTGAGTCTATTAAGACATCTTAGTAATGTAGATTTACCACAGCCTGACGGCCCTATAAAAGCTGTAGATTTATTAGCTTCTATGTCTAAAGTAACCTCTTTTAAAGCCTTAGATTCTCCATAATAAAGAGACAAATTCTCTATATTTATTGCTTTGCTCATTTTATATCATCCCCTTATATTTTTTCTTTAATTTATTTCTTAATAAGATAGCTGTTAAATTTAATGTAATAACTATAAGAATTAGTAATAATGTTGTTGAAAATACCATTGGAAGTGCTGCCTCTGAGTTAGGTGATTGAAAACCAACATCATAAATATGGAAACCAAGGTGCATAAATTTCCTTTCAAGATGAACATATGGAAAAAAACTGTCTATAGGCATTGATGGTGCCAGTTTTACAACACCTGTAATCATTAATGGTGCAACTTCCCCTGTAGCTCTTGCAATAGCAAGTATCAAACCAGTTAATATTCCGGGTGTAGCACTTGGAATTATAATGTTTTTAAGTGTTTCCCATTTGGTAGATCCTAATGCAAGTGACCCATCCCTTATTCCTTTTGGGACAGCATTTAATCCTTCCTCAGTTGCGACAATAACTACTGGAACTGTTAAAAGAGCTAAGGTTAAAGAGGCCCATAAAATTCCACCTGCACCGAAGGTTGGAGATGGTAAAGCTTCAGTAAAAAATAATTGATCAAGTGTTCCTCCAATTCCATATATAAAAAATCCAAGACCAAATACACCAAATACGATTGAAGGTACACCTGCTAAATTATTTACACATATCCTAACAAAATTAAGAAATTTTCCAGGTTTTGCATACTCATTAAGATAGACTGCAGCTATAACACCTAGTGGCAATACCACTATGCTCATTATTAAAACCATTAATACAGTTCCAAATATTGCAGGAAAAACACCACCTTCTGTGTTTGATTCTCTAGGGTCATCGCTAACAAATTCCCAAATTTTACTGAAATAAAGACCAATTTTTCCAAAAAAAGACAAAGAATTGGGATTTATATATCTCTCTATATTTTCTAATGTTAGAGTTTTTTCTAACCCATCAGAGGTGAATAGATATAGTTTTATATTTTTTAATTTAGCGGCTTGTTGAAAAAGCTCATTTTCTAATACTTGATATTTAGCCTCTATAGATAAAATTTCACTTTCAATTTCTTTTACTCTAATTGAATTAGAGGATTTTTTTTCTAGATTTAAATTTCTTAAATCATAATTTATTTCGCTTATTTTATATTCTAGATCCTCCATTTTTTTCTTAACAGCTTGTTTGAAATTTAATTTTTCTTCCAGTACTTGATAAAATCTATCTTTATCCGTTTCATAAATTATTGTTTCATTTTCAATTGAAAGTTCTTTTGGAAAGCCATAAAAAACTCCCCATTCGTTTCTTTCGATAAGTAATAATTCTTTATTATAATTTATGCTTTCAATATCCTTTTTATTAAACCATCTGAAATCTAGTCCATATAAATCACGATTTCCTATTTTTAATTGAACAGTATCTTCATTATCATAATTTTTACCTTCTTTTTTGAATTCGCCTGAAATATAGGAACCATCATTTAACTTTATTGTAGCAACATCATTTTGCCAAAAGGTGCTGAAACCATAATAAAAAATTAACATAAATAATCCAGCAACTAATAACATGCTTAATGATGCCATGACACCAGTTAGCCATACATAAGTAGATCCATCTTGAAAATATTTTTTCATCTCTTTTTCTATAGTTCCTTATATTTTTTTCTTAATCTAATTCTTACAGTTTCGGCAATAGAGTTGATAATAAATGTAAACATAAATAATATGATTGAAGATAGAAACAGCATTCTATACAAACTTCCACCAACAGGGGCTTCAGGTATCTCAACTGCTATGTTAGCAGCTAATGTTCTAAATCCATTAAATATATCCCAATCCATAATAGCTGTATTTCCAGTTGCCATTAAAACAATCATTGTTTCTCCAATTGCTCTTCCAATACCTATCATTACACCGCTGAATATTCCAGGACTTGCACTAGGTAATACCACCTTTAATGCTGTTTGCCACCTTGATGCTCCAAGAGCCAAGGAGCCAGATACTAAATGCTGAGGAACATTAGATAGTGCATCTTCAGAAATTGTAAAAATTATAGGTATTACTGCAAATCCCATTGCAATCCCAATAACTAATGCATTTCTCTGGTCATAATTTACTCCAGCTGACTGATAGAGCCAATCGGTAAAGCTTCCTAAGAAAACAGTATTTTCAATGAAATCACCTAAAACTATACCAAAGTAAAAAATTACAAGTATTACAGGAATTGAAATTAAAAAGAATTGAAGACCTTCAGTTTTAATCTGGGTCTTATCTTTTATTTTCTCCCATATTGGCGGTAATATAAAAGCTGTAAGAATCAATAAAATTGGAAAAATTATAACCCCAACAAGAACCGAATCTAATCTTGGTGCTAGCCATAGGCCAGCAAGAAATCCTAAAACTACACTTGGTAATGCTGCCATAATTTCAATAACGGGCTTAATTGTATTCTTAAGTTTCGGTGCCATAAATTGAGAAACACAAATTGCAGCTAATATTGCTATTGGGAGTGCGAAGATTACTGCATAGAATGTACCCTTTAAAGTACCAAAAATAAGAGGTATTAAGCTTAATTTTGGCTCAAAATCATCTGTACCTCCAGCTGATTGCCAGATATATTCAGGCTTTTCAAAACCTTCATACCAGACTTTAGAAAATGTGCTTTTTATACTGGTTTCAGGGTGTTCAATATCAAATTCATTTATTTCTACATTATTTCCACTTAAAGCCAATAGCCCAATATCTTTGTAAGCAAAATTAATTAATTCGAAATCGTTTATTTTAAATTTAAGAAGCTCTTTTCCCGAAGTTGTTGAGCTGATTTTTACATTCCCTTCAGTATCCACTGAAGTAAATATTTTTTTTAAATTTCCTCTAAATGCATGTCGAATAGGATATTCATGCCTCGGAAGTTCTCTTATTTTTTGAAGTTTATTGTTAATTAAAAAAATTACAGAATTTAATCCATTCTCATCTGAAATTACCATTGAATTTCTTCCACTTAACATTGTAATTTCATTGATATTTAATTCTGAAAAACTATCTTTTTGTAATAATTCAACTGTTTCATCATCAACATTCCATAGATATAAATCTCCATTTTTAGTAGATACTACAACTGATGATTTATCAAAATATAAGCCTATATCAGTGGGGGAATCCTTTAAATCAACTATCAAATCATAGACTTTGATTGCAGAAGATATTTGTGTTTTTTCAAACAAATCATCTTCATCAATTTCTTCTTTATAAAAAAATTTTATTTTTTCCTTTGAATCTAATGCTACAGCAGTAATGGATTCCGTATCTTCGATAAGATCAAATTTAATAATTTCATTTTCACTAATTTTAAACGATTTACTTGGAGTTATTGTAAGATCTACCATTCTGTCCAAATCAGAGGTGTATCGAAGTTTATAATCTAAATTAAATGATAGAATTCTTCCACTACTAGTTCCTAAAGCTAAAATTCTATTTGTATTTGCAGGATAGCTGTTTGATGAAACAATTTTTTCACCTTCTAAAAGGATTATGGAGTAGGAGTATCTAACTTTCTTCTCCTTTAAATTATAAAAATTTAATTGACCATTTTTGTTAACAAATAGTAGATTTTCATTATATTCATCTGGATAGAAATTAATAATGGCACCAGCAATTTCTTTATTAGTTAAAAAATTTTTTTTTGAGTCAACTTGATAACTTTTAAATAATGGAACAGCTTCTTTCCCAATAAAGAATATTATTAAAAAAATTGAAATGATTATAAAAAAACCGCCAAAAGCGAAAATGCTTTTGGCGGTTTTATCTTTAAGTTTACGGAAAGGCTCAATTTTCCTTTTTAAGTCCGTTTTAAATTGAGCCATAAAATTTTTTCCTTATTTACTATTTATTCAATTGTGCTAGAACATCGTCAACTTGTGCTTTGTTTAATGGAATATATCCATCTTTTATAACAACTGCTTGACCCTCTTTACTTAAAGCATATTGTACAAATTCATAAACCAATGGTTCTAACTTTTGACCTGGTTTTTGATTTACATAAAATTGTAAAAATCTTGCTAAAGGATAAGTTCCTTTTTCAATTGATGCAACTGTTGGATCAGCACATGGTTTACCCTTTTTACTTAAAGCTATAGCTTTAACGCCTGAAGTTTTATAACCTATACCGCTATATCCAATTGCATAAAGATCATTTGTAATCCCTTGAACAACAGCAGATGATCCAGGTTGTTCTTTTACAGAATCTTTATAATCTCCCTTACATGTAGCTTTTTTCTTAAAGTAACCATAAGTTCCTGAGGCTGAGTTACGACCATAGATGCTTATAGGCTTGTATCTTAATTTTCCTTTAAGACCAAGTTGTCCCCAAACAACTATATCTTCACTACCACCGCATTTTCTGGTTTTTGAAAAAACAGCATCGACTTGTTTAATGCTCATACATTCAACTGGATTGTCTTTATGAAGGAAAACAGCAAGTGCATCCATTGCAGTTCTGATCCTTATTGGCTTATAACCAAAAGCGGATTCAAATTTTTTCTCTTCTTTACCCTTCATTTTTCTAGACATTGGGCCAATATTACTAGTTCCAGCAATTAGAGCCGGTGGAGCAGTACTTGAACCCTTTCCTTCAATCTGGCACTTAACATTTGGGTAAACCTTTGTAAAACCTTCACACCATAATGCCATCATGTTATTCATAGTGTCTGATCCGACACTTGAAATTGTTCCACTAACACCACTTACTTTTTTGTAAGCTGGAATTGCTTTGTCAACTTCTAGAGCAAAACCTGGGACTGTTATAAGAACAAATAGTAAAAAAACTGATAAGAATTTTCTCATAAATTCCTCCTTAATATTTTATATAAAGTAAAAGGGAGTTATGTTAAGATTTTGTTAAGGCTTTGTAAACTTATAGTTAATTAACTATGGGTAATGTGATTTTAAAGTGTGCACCTTCATTAGATGGTAAGGCTTCAATTTGACCTTCATGGAGATTGACTGCATGTTTAACGATGCTTAACCCAAGCCCAGTGCCGCTTAACTCTTTCGATCTACTCGAATCAACTGTATAGAATCTCTCAAAAATTTTTTCTAGGTCTTTAGGGCTTACACCAGGACCATTGTCTTTAATTTCAATTATAATTTTATCTATATTTTGTTGAATGTTTATCTCAATTTTTCCATTATTTGAGATAAATTTTAATGAATTTTGCAGGATATTTGTAAATATTTTTTCAAGTTCATTTGGAAAGCCATTGAAAGGTATCGATGCATTTTGATAATTTTTTGATATTTTCACTTCTTTTGTTTTTTGAGTGGAAAAAATTATTTCTTCCGCATTTTTAATAATTTCTCTAAGATCAACCACATTTCTTTTTAGCTGGCCATCTTTTTCTTTATTCTCAATCTCTGATAGGCTAAGTAAATCTTGAGTTATTTCATTTAATCTGTTTGAATTTCTTTGAATTATATCAATCATTTTATTGACTGTTTTATCTTCGGTTTTTAAATTTTGCTTTAAATATTCAATTGCTCCAATTATTCCACTCAATGGAGTTCTTAATTCATGAGATACATTTAAAACTAACTCCTCTTTAATTTTAGTTATCTGCCTATTCTCTGTAACATCATTTATAGTTATCAATATTTTATCTTTATCATTATTAATAAATCCAATTCTAATCAATAAAGTTTTATCTTGAATTACCCCAAAGGTTATTTCATCTTTTACATAAGATTTATTTTTCTTAGCTAAGTTGACAATATCATTAAATGAATTATTTAGAATTATTTCCCAATATTTTTTATTAAGACATTGCTCAGTATTTGGAATTTCTATTATTTTTTTAAGTTCATTGTTTATATAAATAATTCTATCTTCTTTACTTTCAATTACCATCAAACCAAATTTTATATTTGCTAGAATATTTTCTAATTCACTTACAGAATTTTTTTCTTTTGATAGTTCTTTTGAAAAAGAGTCTATAATTTCATATGTTGCTTTATCATAGGAATCTTTTGCATTAACTAAATTTATGTCACTTGTAAATTCCCCACTAATTATTTCATTAGAAAGTTTTTTAATCTTTTTTGCTGAAGATATTAATTTGACTACAAAAGTCACAGAAAAAAGATAAATTATAGTTGATAGTTGAAAAAATGGATTAGCTAAAAAATCTAGAATATTTTTACTATTAAAAATCTGCTCTAAAATACCAAAAAAATAAAGTATTGTTATTAAGATAATTAAATATCTTCTTCGTTCAAAAATATTAATCATCTGCTTCTATTTTGTAACCTATCCCTCTAACAGTTTTGATATATCTTCCGCCAGAGCCTAATTTTTCTCTGAGATTTTTAACATGTACATCAATTGTTCTATCATATATTACTTTATCGTCACCCCAAATTCTTTTTCTTTTAATTAGTTGATCTCTAGACAAGACTCTTCCTATATTTTTTAATAGGGCCTCAAGTAGTAAAAATTCTGTTGTAGTAAGTTGAATTTTTTTTTGATTTACAGTTGTAGTATAAGAATCCATATTAATAATTATTTCATTAAATTTTAATAAATTTTGATCGATGATGTTCGGTGACCTATTTAAGAACCTTCTAATCTTTGAAAGTAGTATTTGGGTGCTTACTGGTTTTACTAGATAGTCATTTCCACCAACCTCATGACCTACTACAATATCAGATTCAGCCGCCTTTGCTGTTATAAAAACAATAGGCACATCTTCAAGTTTGGATTTTTTTCTAAGAAGCTTACATGTTTCAATACCATCTAAGCTTGGCATCATTATATCTAGTAATATTAAGTCAGGAACTATTAACTCACAAAATTTTAAAAGTTCTAGACCATTTGAAAAAATTTTAGTTTTATAACCCTCATTATTCAAATTGATCGATAATATTTCAGCAAGGTCTTTTTCGTCCTCAGCAATTGCAATTAATTTATCCATAATATCAATTATTAAATAATATTCTTTTATTTAAAGTAAAACAAATTGGAATTAACAAATTCTTAACATAAATTTTACATTTCTTTATATCTTGTTTTGAAAGTAAAGTAGCATCCATTTTTTAATTAACTCGACTTTAACTGCATCTTAACACAAACTTAACAATCAAAAAATATATTTAAATCAAAATTTTTATAAATTCTCAAGGAGGTTTACACATGAGAAATTTAGCAATTATTTGTTTATTATTTGCTTCTCTTTTCGTTGCACCTGTTGCATTTTCTAAGGAAGTTGCTTCAGCGAATATGGATGGAGATTCAGCAGCTGATAAATTTGGCTCCACTTTTGGTACTGACCTTAATAAAAAAGGTAAAAATTTTAAAGTCAGTTGGAAAGCTGGAAAAGGTTTAACTTTTAAGTCTGGTGACGCTTTTAAACTATCTATAGGCACAAGAATTCAAGCTCGTCTGGATAGAGTAGAAAAAAGTGATGATACACAAGACGGAACAGGTTATGAATATGGTACAAGAAGGTTCCAAGTAGCTTTAAAAGGTTATGCATATAGCCCTAGCATTTTTTATAAGTATGTTTTCAACTCAGACAAAAATGGTGAGGAGATAGCAGGCGGAACTAAGGAAGCTGGTATTGGTATTGAAGATGCTTTTTTTGGTTATAAAAAAGGAATGTTCAAGATTACACTTGGTCAAATGAAAGTACCTTTTGACTCTGAAGAACAAACTTCATCAAGTAGCCTAGAATTTGTTGATAGATCAGGAAAAAGACATATTTGGGAAAGAGATCATGGTATCAAAATTGATCTTACTCCAGTAAAAAATCAGGTTCAATTTACATACTTCTTTGGTTCAGGAACTGGTGGAAACAACACTGAGTCTTTCTTTAAAGGAAATGGAAATACTGATGACCACCTTCATGCTTATAGAGCACAAATTACACCTTTTGGTAAATACAAATTTAAACAAGGTGATTTAAAAGGTGGCGATTTAAAAGTTAGAGCAGGTGTTGCTTATGTTCACTGGAACAATTTAGCTGTAGATGCTAATTATCAAATCGAAAATGATGCTGCAGGGAATGATTTTGTTAAAGGAAAGCTAGATGATATCTTAGACAAAATCGAATTAGCAATGGAAAATGCTGGAATGACTCCTGCTGCTACTACTGACTTAGATGTAACAGCTATAACATATGACTTTGCAGCCAAAATGAAAGGTTTTGCATATGAATATAACTACTCAAAACTAAGTGGTAAAGATGGTGATAATGCCGGGGTTGGAAAAGCATCAACTGATTTTTATAGACATCAATTATCATATACATTACCAAGTGGTTTAATGTTTGGTTATAGATATTCAGTAATGGATGAATCAACTGGATCAAATTCTGGGGGAGATAACCATACTGAAACTACATATGGTATTTCTAAATACTTTGCTGGACACAGTTTAAAAATTCAAGCTGATTATGTAGAGATGGTAGAAGAAAAAGCTGGTAAAGACGCAACAGATGATATTATCAGAATTCAAGCGCAACTTAAATTCTAATAGTCCCTTTGTTAGACTGGGAGCAGGGAATCCTGCTCCCTTACCTTTTTTTTAAATATTTAAAAAATCTTAAAATACATTATAGTTTCAATTAGGAGAAAATTAATATGAAATTCTTAAAGTTATTAGTTTTAATGCTTATGCTTTCAGCTTCACTTCAAAGCTGTTCTTATATTTCAAAGAAATGGGATGAAAGGCCATCTTGGATGGGAAATAAAGAAGAGTCAGCAGGTAAAGAAGTAAGGCCAGAGACAGAAACTAAGTAAAATATAATTTAAAATATTTTTTTATAATTATGTTTATAATATTCACTAATGAATGAAGAGTTTGTATCACAAATAAAATCACTCCTTGGTGAAAGATTTAGCACAGTAAAGGTTGTAAGAGAAAACTACTCTAAAGGCGAGGATGTTTTCGATCCAATTTTACCTTTAGGTGTCGTGTTTCCTAAAACTACTGAAGAAGTATCCAAAATTTTAAAACTTTGTAATTCGTTTTCAATACCAGTTGTGCCTTTCGGTGCTGGAACTTCATTAGAAGGCCAGGTCGTTGGAAATGATAAGGGCATAACAATTAGTCTTGAAAATTTAAATCAAATTTTAGAAGTAAATCCAGCGGATTTTGATTGTACTGTCCAAGCAGCTGTGACAAGAATCAAACTAAATGATCATCTCAAAGACCAAGGTGTTTTCTTTCCAATTGATCCAGGTGCTGATGCAACAATTGGTGGTATGTGCTCTACTTCAGCATCAGGAACAATGGCTGTTAAATATGGAACAATGAGAACATGTACTATGGGATTAAAGGTGGTTCTCCCTAATGGCGAAATCATATCAACTGGTGGTAGAGCAAAAAAAACCTCTGCAGGCTATAATTTAACAAATTTATTTATTGGCTCTGAGGGTACTCTCGGTGTAATAACTGAAATAACTTTAAGGTTAAATCCTATTCCCGAAGAAATTGTTAGTGGTTTATGTCATTTCAGTAGTCTCGAAGATGCAGTTCAGTCAGTTAAAGAAATAGTTCAAATGGGCATTGAGATTGCTAGAGTTGAATTATTAAACAAAGAGCAGATGGAAATAAGCATAAACTTCTCTAACTTGGAAAATTTAGAGGTCTCTCCAACTCTCTTTTTTGAATTTCATGGTACAAAAAATACAAATAAAGAGTCGGTTGATCAGGTTCAAGAGATTTGTAAATCAAATAATGGGATTAAATTTGATTATTCTAGTGACTTAAAAAAAAGAAATGAACTATGGAAAGCAAGACATGATGTTTATTGGTCAGTTAAGTCATTAAAGCCAAATGCTAGAGTTTATGCTACTGATGCATGTGTCCCTATCTCTAATTTAGTTGAATGTATAAAATATGCAGAAACTTCAATTAAGGATTTTGCACTAAAAGCCCCAATTGTAGGACATGTTGGGGATGGCAATTTTCATGTAACCGTTTTATATGACCCAAATAATCCTGAAGATTTGAAGAATATACGAAAATTTAGTGATAATTTAGTGAACAAAACCTTGAGTTTGGGTGGAACATCCACCGGAGAACACGGAATTGGGCTAAATAAGAAGAAATATCTCAAAAAAGAGCACGAAAGTAGTCTTTTCTTGATGAAAAACATAAAAAAAGCACTAGATCCCAACAATATTATGAATCCTGGCAAGATTTTTGATCTTTGATTTTTACCCCTAAGTTTTTTGTATAATTTATTTCACAAAAGAACTTAAAAAAATTCATAAAATATTAACAAAACCCTTGACTTAAGGGCACGAAATGCGATATTGTTGGGATAACTCTTTACAAGGAGGTAAAGGTATATGCGTATTACAAAATATGTACTTGCTTTGGTATTCTCCATTGGTTTAGCAATTCCGTCATTTGCGGTTGAATTAAGCCTTGGTGGATTCCCAAGTTTTATGCGTTTTCGTTGGAGAACTCTAACAAACGCAACTGCACACCATGTTACTAATCGTGGAACTGTAGGCGATTTAGCAGCTTCCGATGGTGAAAATATTCATTTCGCTGACATGACTCTTAGACTTACTCCACAGTTAGTTTTAAGTGACAATGTTACAATCAGATCATCATTTGATGTTCTTGGAAATGCTATTGCTGGTGGTGCAAACTCTGGACTCTTCGGTGCTACTGAAGATGAAGGTTCAGGTGTAGTTATGTCTGATATCAGAACTTCTGATAGATTCAATGG
>CEOF01048406.1_pt1 | contig 11493 bp, 7 predicted proteins | sample 361311 | NCBI WGS metagenome assembly CEOF01 (sample SAMEA2619667, study PRJEB7988) | marine metagenome | biome: marine biome (ENVO:00000447); feature: surface water layer (ENVO:00002042); material: "saline water (ENVO:00002010), including plankton (ENVO:xxxxxxxx)" | depth 5 m
GTGTCAAGTGGTAGATTTGTTGACTAAGTTTTTTTACATTTTCGTCGGTTGATATAACATCATTTTTCATTGAAATTAATAGGTTTGAAACTCTTTTTTGAGATCCTAAAATTCGCTTCACTATAATGGCTCTTTCTTCAATTTTGTATTGCTTTATTGAGTCTGGTATTAATTTTTCTTTTATTAAATCAACAACAGGTGTATTTTCTTTAAATAACTGAGGCCTATAAACATTAAAATCTGACTCGTAACTTTGTTGGTCAAAATCAATGGCTCTAAGCTTGTAAACAACTTGATCAAAGTCATGTATTGGAATAATGACATAATTGTATGACCTCATATCTCCCAATAATCTTATCATACACCTTTCACTGAATTTCACAAATTCTTTTGCTATTTGTGATTTTTCATTATCCTTACAATCTGCTAATTTATTTTTAAAAAAATCATCACCAGGTATACCTGAAATATGCTCCTCTATTAAAGTAGTATCGTTTAATATATAATTTAAATTATAAGGAGATGTGATATGTTCTAGCTCTAAACCATAGACCCTTGATGAATCAGCTTTCTTAATATAAAAATAAGTAAAGTTATCATTTAATTTATTTCTTATTTTAACTCTAAAGGGATTAGAATTTCCAAAAGTACAATAATCAATTCCATCAATTGTTAAAAAATCAGTATTAGTATCACTACCATCGGAATACAAAACATTATAAATTTTTTTTAAATTATTTTCAAGCTCAAATCTTTCATTTTCATTGTAATAGACTCTTTGCCAAAGTGTATTATTTTCCTCTCTGTCAAATACGTCGACAGAACCGACATATCTAAGTAAATCATTATATTGAACCGGAAGATCTTCAACTCTATTATATTTATTTAAATATTGTAGAAAAAGATTACTTATTTTGTAAGATGGCTTTTTATTTGATATTTTAACATCATTCTTGCTTTCCAAATGATTTAATTTTTTAGAATTGTTGTAACATATAATAAAGTTATATAAATTACTTTTAAAAAAACTAAATATACATTTTGTTTAAATTTTCATTAAAATCAGATTATAAACCTGCAGGAGACCAGCCTGATGCAATTAATAAATTAATTTATGGTTTAATTAATAATGAAAAATTTCAATCCTTAGAAGGGGTTACTGGATCAGGAAAAACTTTTACAATTGCAAATGTATTATCAAATGCTAATCGTCCTACACTTGTTTTAGCCCATAATAAAACACTTGCTGCACAGCTATTTTCTGAACTTAAAGATTACTTTCCTGATAACTTAGTTGAATATTTTGTTTCTTATTATGATTATTATCAACCTGAAGCTTTTATACCTGTTACAAATACTTACATTGAGAAAGATTTATCTATAAATGATGAAATTGAAAAACTAAGATTAAGTACAACATCAAGTCTTTTAAGTGGACGAAGAGATGTCATTGTTGTAGCATCAGTTTCTTGCCTATATGGCATTGGCAACCCAGTTGAATACAAAAAAAATACAATAAATATTGATTTAAAATCATCGATATCTAGAACTGAACTTTTAAAAAATCTTGCAAATTCTCTTTATAGTAGGTCACAAATTGATTTGGAGCCAGGTACATTTCGAGTGCAAGGTGATATAATTGAAGTTTATTTGAGCTATAGAGACTCAAAAATTAGATTTAGTTTCTTTGGAGATCAAATAGAATCAATTGAGGAAATAAATAAAAATATTAAGACTAAAATTGAATCCATTTCAATTTTTCCTGCTAATATGTTTGCTACGCAAAATGATGTTTTATTAAAAGCTATGGATCATATAAGACTTGATTTAGGTAAACAGGTTGAATATTTTAAAGAAATTGGCAAACATCTAGAAGCAAAGAGATTGGAGGAAAGGACCTTGTTTGACTTAGAAATGATGCAAGAACTTGGATATTGCTCAGGAATTGAAAACTATTCAAGATATATAGATGGTCGTGAGCCAGGAACCAGACCATTTTGTTTAATAGATTATTTTCCAAATGATTTCATTACTATAATTGATGAAAGTCATGTTACAATTCCTCAAATTAGAGCAATGTATGGTGGCGACAGAAGTAGAAAGGAAAACTTAGTTGAATATGGCTTCAGGCTTCCTGCTGCTATGGATAATAGACCTTTAAAATTTGAAGAATTTGAAGAATTACAAAACCAAACAATATATGTTAGTGCTACTCCGTCAGATTATGAGTTAATTAAGTCTGAGGGAATAATTATTGAACAAATAATTAGACCAACTGGATTATTAGATCCAAAAATAGAAGTAAGATCAACTAAAAATCAAATTGATGACGTAATTAATGAAGTTCAAGAAAGAATAAATAGTAACGAAAGAATTTTAATTACAACACTAACCAAAAGAATGGCTGAAGAGTTAGTTAAATATTTTTTAAAAGTAAATATAAAGTCAAGGTATATACACAGTGATATTGATACGATCGAAAGGATTGAAATATTAAATGAACTAAGATCTGGACAGTTTGATGTTCTAGTTGGAGTTAATCTACTGAGAGAGGGCTTAGATCTTCCAGAGGTTTCCCTAGTTATTATTCTGGATGCTGATAAAGAAGGTTTTTTAAGAAGTAAAAAATCACTAGTACAAACAATTGGAAGAGCTGCAAGAAATTTAAATGGTAAAGCCATCATGTATGCTGATAGAATTACAAAAAGTATGAAAGAAACTATTGACCTAACTAAAAAAAGAAGAAAAAAACAAAATAGTTATAACAAAAAAAATAAAATTACACCAAAACAAATAATAAAGAATATTAAAGAAACCTTTGAAAAGGAAAGTATTACGCAAGAAAAATCAATTATTCAAATTGAAGATAATTCTAAAATTAATTTAAATATTCCTAAAGCTGAAAAGGAAAAGATAATAAGATTAATAAAAAAGCAAATGGAAGATGCTGCAAAAGATTTAAACTTTATGGAAGCTGCAAAACTCAGAGATTTAATTGATTTATATAAAAAAGGCGAATAAATTAATTTATTCGCCTAAAATCTAAATTATTTGAATTGATTTAATTTTATTACGTTTCGATTCAAGTGATTTTGGTAATATTATTCTTAATATCCCATTTTCATATTTTGAAGATATCTTCTCAAAATTAATATCTTCAGGTATTTTAAATATTTTTTCAAATTGAGAGTAATTAAATTGTCTCTTAAAAAATGTATTATCATTTTTACCAATTTCACCAGGCTTTTTTACAACTTTTAATATATTATCTTTTAGCTCAATATTAAAATCTTTTTTATCAAAGCCTGGTACTGAAAATTCAATCAAAAAATCTTTTTCAGAATCAATAATATTGTATGGGGGAATATCATTCTTATCATTTATTCCAAAAAAACTATTAATAAAGTCTTCAAAAAAGACAGGCTCATTTTTATGTTTTAATAAATTCATAATTTTATTTTTAGTTAAACATTTTAAATATTACATACTAAAAACAAGCCAAGAGTTAATTCACGTCAATATGGCGTTATTTAAAGAAATATAAATGACATATTGTCATTTATAAAAGAACTTCTTTTATTTTTTGGGGAACTTCATTGAATTCAACTGCACTGTAAATCTTTAATCCTGAATTATCAATTATTTTTTTTGCCTCATTCGAATTGGTTCCTTGAAGCCTAACAATTATAGGCACATTAATTTTATCACCCATGTTTTTATAAGCATCTACAATTCCGTTAGCAACTCTGTCACACCTTACAATTCCTCCAAAGATATTCACAAGAACTGCCTTAACTTTTGGATCTTTGAGAATCAAATTGAATGCTATTTCTACTCTTTTTGCATCTGCAGTTCCACCAACATCAAGAAAATTTGCAGGTTCACCTCCAGATTGTTTGATCAAATCCATAGTTGCCATTGCCAAACCAGCTCCGTTAACCATGCAGCCTATGTTTCCGTCGAGATCCACATAATTTAAACCAACCTCTTTAGCTTCAGTTTCAACAGGGTTTTCCTCTGACAAATCCCTCAAGTAATCAAAATCTTTATGCCGAAATAAAGCATTATCATCTATAACCATTTTTGAGTCAACTGCCAATATTTTGTTATCTGATGTCTTTAAAACAGGGTTAATTTCAATCAGGGAAGAATCTGTTTTTATGAATGCATTGTACAAGCTTAATGAAAAAGACATCATATTTTTAAACGCTTGACCAGTTAAACCTAAATTGAAGGAAATTTTCCTTAACTGATTAGGCATTAGACCCAGCAATGGATCTATTTCTTCAAAAAAAATTAATTCAGGTGTTTCTTCAGCTACTTTTTCAATATCCATACCGCCTTGCTTTGAATACATAACCATGTGTTTAGATGTATTCCTGTTTAGTAATACTGAAAAATAATATTCTTCTGGATCAAATTCACCTGGATAATAAACATCTTCTGCAATTAAAATTTTTTTTACAAGCTTTCCTTCTTTGGAAGTCTGGGGGGTTTTCAACATCATACCTAAAATATCCGAAGAATACTTTTTTAATTCATCAATACTTTTAGCAACTTTCACTCCACCACCTTTACCTCTACCTCCAGCATGAATTTGAGCTTTTACAACAAACCATTCAGTTCCTGTTTCTAGATTTAAAGATTTTGCTACATCTTCAACTTCATCAATTTTATCAGTAACTTTACCTCGTTGAATTGGAACATTAAAATTCGACAATATGTTTTTAGCTTGGTATTCATGGAGATTCATAATTGGACTTAAAAATAATAAATCTAATCTGTTTTACCTTTTAATCAAATTAGTTTTTTGTTTTATTTATAACTAATTCATTTTAATTTATTAAAAAACAGTTTTTTAAAGTCAATATTTACATAAAATTTTAGTTTTGCAGACATGAAAAATCAAATACTTTTAGATGCAGTTGTCCAATATGGGAGTCCTCTTTATGTTTACGATTCGAATAAAATTAAATCTCAATTTATAAGGCTCACAGAATCCTTTAAAAATGTTAAAAAACTTCAGATTAATTATGCTGTAAAAGCTTCTTCAAACATTTCAATCTTAAAGTATTTAATTAAAATGGGGGCTGGAATTGATGCTGTTTCTGTCCAAGAGGTAGAAATAGCTATAAGGGCAGGAGTTGAACCAAATAAGATAATTTATACACCAAATGGTGTCTCTTTAGATGAAATAGAAAAGGTTACAGAGATAGGTGCAAAAATAAATATCGACAACTTAGCAGTATTGGAAGAGTTTGGTAATAAACATAAAAATGTTCCTGTTTGTATTAGAATTAATCCACATATAATGGCAGGTGGAAATTCCAATATATCTGTAGGGCATATTGATTCAAAATTTGGTATTAGTATTCATCAAGTTCCGCATATTCACAGAATAGTAGAAAATACTAATCTGAAAATTAATGGAATTCATATGCATACAGGAAGTGATATATTAGATATTGGTGTTTTTTTAAATGCAGCAGAAATTCTCTTTAGTGTTGCTGAAAAGTTTAAAAATTTAGATTTTATTGATTTTGGAAGTGGATTCAAAGTGCCATATAAACCAAATGATTCTGAAACAAATATTGAAGAATTAGGTAAAAAATTAACAAAAAGATTTAATGAATTCTGCACTAGTTACGGTAATGATCTAATATTAATGTTTGAACCTGGCAAGTTTTTAGTGAGCGAATCAGGTAAATTTCTATGTAAAGTTAATTCAATTAAACAAACTACTTCAACAGTTTTTGCGCAAATTGACAGTGGATTTAATCATTTAATAAGACCAATGATGTACGGGGCTAATCATTTTATCGAAAATATTTCTAACCCAAATGATGTTGAGAGATATTACAGTGTTGTTGGCTACATATGTGAAACAGATACATTTGCAACAAATAAAAAAATATCAACCATAAGCCCTGGAGACATTCTTAGTTTTAGTAATGCTGGTGCTTATTGTTTTTCAATGAGCAGCAATTATAATTCTAGATACAGGCCAGCTGAGATTTTATATGTTAATAATGAATTACAAATTATCAGAAAAAGAGAATCATTTGAGGATCTTATCAAAAATCAAGTTGAAATTAATCTATAACACCTGAACTTACAACACAATTGTCACTATAAATTGCTACAAATTGACCTTTTGCAATAGATTTTTGTTTTACTCTAAAAGATAATATGTAAAAATTTTCAAATAATTCAATTTTAACAGCCTGAAGAGGTTGTCTGTATCTAATTCTTGCAAATAGATTATTATATTTAGTCAAATCAAAACCTGGTATAATATGATGCATTTTTTTCTTATCAACTCTAAGCGCAGATCGGAATAACCCATAATGTTTTTCTCCCTCACCAACATAAATTATATTATTTTTTATATCAGTCTCAATAACAAATAACGGTTTATTCATTCCTCCAATTGCAAGTCCTTTCCTCTGTCCAATAGTATAAAAATGAGCTCCTGGATGTTTACCTACAACTTCTCCCATATCAGCAGAATACAAAAACCCTTTTGAATCGTTTTCTATGTTGACATCACCAACCATTTTTTTATGCATTTTTAAATTATCGGGAATCAAAATAACTTTACCCTCTTTTTTTTTAAGTCTTTGTTGTAAAAATTCTGGTAATTTAACTTTACCAATAAAACAAAGTCCTTGAGAATCTTTTTTATTTGCAGTAATTAACCCATTATTTTTAGCAATACTTCTTACTTCACTTTTTTTCAAATGACCAATAGGAAAGAGAGTTTTACTTAACTGAACTTGATTCAATTGACACAAGAAATATGACTGATCTTTATCTTTATCATTGGCTGATTTTAAAAAACATCTATTTTTTCCATCAAATTTATCAATACAAATTTGAGCATAATGACCAGTAGCAATATAATCAGCATTCAACTTTAAAGCTGTTTGAAGAAAAATATCAAATTTAATTTCTCTATTACAAAGAATATCAGGGTTTGGAGTACTTCCGATACTATATTCAGAAAACATATAATCAACAATCTTTTCTTTGTATTGGCTACTTAAATCAATTACCTGAAATGGTATTTTTAATTTTTCAGCCACTATCATTGCATCATAACTATCCTCAAGCCAAGGGCATTCTGATGAAATAGTAACACTTTCATCATGCCAGTTTTTCATAAAAATAGCTAAAACATCATAACCTTGCTTCTTTAATAAATAAGCGGCAACACTTGAATCAACTCCGCCTGACATTGCAACTACAACTCTTGATGAGGAGGTTGACATATTTATTTATTTTTTTTGAATTTTTGTTTTTTTTCAGCTTCATCCATCATTTCTTTCATTTTTCTTAATCTTCTTTGAAATCGATTTTCTGTCGTAGGTTGTTTCTTTCTTTCTTCAATACTTGCTAATACTTTTTTCTCATCGATTATAAAATTCTTAATTGTTAGCATAATTAATATTGTAAGAATATTCGAAATCGTGTAGTACAATGATAATCCACTAGCAAAATTATTAAAGAAGATTATTATTGAAAATGGTATAAAGTACATTATTAATTTCATATTGGGCATTCCTGGTTGCGTAGGTTGCATCTGTTGAGTACCTGACATTTTAGTGTAGAAAAACATTGCGAAACCAGCAGTAATTGGAAATAAACTAACATGATCTCCGTATAAAGGAATATAGAAAGGAAGCTCAAAAATCACATCGTACATGCTTAAATCATCAGCCCATAAAAAAGATTTACCCCTTAGCTCAAATGCAACAGGAAAAAAACAAAATAAAGCATAAAATACTGGCAATTGAATAAGGGCAGGTAGACATCCTGAAAGGGGATTAGCTCCAGATTGATTATAAATTTTCATTGTTTCTTGATTTCTTTTCATAGCATCATCTTTATACTTTTCAGAAACAGCTGTAATTTCAGGTTTTAAAATTCTCATTTTTGCTTGACCTAAATACAGTTTATATTGAACAGGAGACATAACTAATCTTAAAAAAATCACCATTAAAATTATTGATAAACCTGCTGAAAAAGATGAACTTAAAAAATTATACAATGGAAACATTATATTTTTATTTATCCAACCAAAAATACCCCAACCAAACCATATAGATTCAGATATATTGTAATCATATTCTTTGGTTACATAGTAATCATTTGGACCAATATACCATTCAAATTTTTCGTTGATTTCGCCATTTGATTTTAAGGTTACAGGAATTTTAGATTCAAATCTTTTTAGGAAATGAATATTATTTCTTTCCTCTTTTGTGTCAAAATTTGCAGTATTTTTATTTGATTCATCAAGATTTATTGATGAAAATTCTATATTTTTTTTAATATTATCAAATATTAAAATGGAATTAAAAAGATGTTGACTATATGAGATCCATTTTGCTGAATCTGTATCATCATCATCACTATATGCGCTCAAATCTCTAACATCTTCATCTCCATCTTGATAATTTAAATAAGTATATCTATTTTCATAAACTTCACTTTTTGTATTTTGATATGAATCCAGAGACCAATTAAGCTCTACTTGTGAATTTCTATCAATTGATTGGCTATAACCAGATATGTTAACGTCTAGGTTCAAAAGAAAACCTTGGTTTGGCAGAAAATAATTAAATGTTATTGATTGACCTGGTTGCTCTGAATAGAAAAATTTAATTTCTTTACCTTGACTACTTTCGTTAATCAAAAAATTAAAATAGAGCTGGGATGTATTTAAATTTGGAGATCTAAATGAAAAGTTTTGATTATTATCATTTATTTTAATTGTATCTCCATCAAATTTATTATAATTTTTTAGAACCGATTCTGAAATTTGAGCACCCTTTGTTGAAAAAACCAACTTTAAATCTTTGTTTTCTAAAGTGATAAATTCATTTTCTTGAACTTTAAAATCATCATTTGTAATAAAGGATCTATCTACAATTACAGGCTCAGAAATTTCACTTTCATCTTGAATTATATTTTTATCAATATTTTCAACAGGATCAGGAGTAAAATAAAAAACCCAAAAAGCACAGGCTATCAGCAACAAAAAACCTATTATTTGATATGGGTCAATTTTACTTTCTTCCATCAATTACTTTTATTATTGAGAGCAGCTTTTACGAAAGACACAAAGACAGGGTGTGGTTCTTCAACTGTACTTTGATATTCAGGATGGAATTGAACACCAAAAAACCATGGATGATTAGAAAGTTCAATAATTTCAACCAAACCTGTATCTGGATTTTTTCCTGAGAAAATCATGCCTTTTTCAGAAAGTTGACTTATAAAATCAAAGTTTAATTCATACCTATGCCTATGTCTCTCACTAATTTCGTTAATGGAATAAATTTTATGAGCTAATGAATTGTTTTCTATAGCACATCTCCATGAACCTAGTCTCATAGTACCTCCTTTTTCCTTAATATTTTTTTGACTTTCCATCATGGAAATTACAGGATGTTCACAATTTATATCCATCTCAGTAGAATTTGCTTTATTTAATCCTAAAACATTTCTTGCAAATTCAATAACTGCCATCTGCATCCCCAAACATATTCCTAGGAAAGGAATATTTTTTTCTCTTGCAATTCTTATTGATTCAATTTTACCCTCTATACCTCTCTCTCCAAAACCAGGGGCAACTAAAATACCATTTAGATTTTTAAAAATTTGATTAACAGATTTAGTGTTAATTTCCTCAGAGTGAATGGGGATAACATTAACTTTTACGTCATTTACAGCACCAGCATGAATAAAAGACTCTAAAATTGATTTGTACGAATCTTGTAATTCAACATATTTACCTATCAAACCAATACTGACTTCATTTGATGGGTTTTTTATTTTTTTGACAAATGCATTCCAATTATCAAGTTTTGATAATTGAATATTATTCAAATTTAATTTATTTAATACAACATCATCTAACTTTTCATTTTGCATTAAAACAGGGACCTCATAAATGGTAGAAGCATCGATGGATTCTATAACTGATTCAATTTCAACATTGCAGAAAAGGGCTATCTTTTTTCTCAACTCATCATTTAAACTATGTTCTGTTCTACACACAATAATATCGGCATTTACACCTGACTCCATTAATTTTTTTACCGAATGTTGCGTTGGTTTTGTTTTTAATTCACCAGCCGCTGATAAATATGGTAAGAGTGTTAAATGAATAACTACACTATTACCTATTCCAACCTCCCATCTAAATTGCCGTACAGCTTCAATGAAGGGATAAGATTCAATATCACCTACTGTTCCTCCAAGTTCAGTAATTATAACATCGTAATTCTTTACTTTTTGAATTAATTTAATTCTTCTTTTAATTTCATTGGTAATGTGAGGAATTACTTGTACTGTCTTACCCAAAAAATCACCTTTACGCTCTTTGTTAATAACTGTTTGGTAAATCTGACCAGTCGTTGTATTATTTGATTCACTGGTTCTAATATTTAAAAATCTTTCATAGTGACCTAAATCTAAATCTGTTTCAGTACCATCCTCAGTCACATAACATTCTCCATGTTCATACGGATTTAAAGTTCCAGGATCAATGTTAATATATGGGTCAAATTTTTGAATTGTAACACTTAAACCACGAGATTGTAATAATTTTGCAAGTGAAGCAGAAATAATACCTTTGCCTAATGATGAACTTACACCGCCAGTAACGAAAATATACTTTGGAAGAATTTTAGATTTCATTAATAATTTTTCAAAAATACAAAACTATTGGTCATTATTGGGTTCTTCAATTTCCAAAATTTCCAGATCTCTGTGTCTCAAAATAAAAAAGGATCTATTTCTATAAAAACTGTCTTTAAAAGTATAATCAAATTTATTTTGAAAATAAGTTGTTTCACCATAAGGTAAAGAATTTTCAAATTTTTTAAATACAGCTATTCTTAAGACCAAGTCATAAGTGATATCTCTTGCTTTAATTGAAATCCTATCAGGTTCATTCCCAAATTTTTCAATGAATCTCTCATAAAAATTATTATATTCAAAACTTGTTGAAGGTTTTGAATTTGATGGATAAATAAAATTTAAATTACCAAGTTTTTCAAGACTAATATTTGAGTTCTCATAGTTTTCAGAACTGACTGTTGAAAATAATCTAATTTTTCTATCATTATTGTTTTGAGAATTTAAAAGAGATGTTACACTTGATATTATATTTGTATTCGATGTTTCTAAAAAAATCCAATTCTGTTTATTAACACCCATTAAAGAGTCAGTAATCTCAGGATCAACAAAAAGATTTTCTTTATCAATATTAATAACTTCTGCATTAGGAAATCTATTTATAAGTTTAGATTTTGAACTTATATTTTCTAAGTCAGAAATAATTATTGCGCATTGATCTTCCATTAAAGCAATCTCACTATCAATAATATCAAAAACTCTCGATGATTTTAATGACTTATTAGTTGTTGTAATTAGCACATTTTCTTTAACACTTATTCCATTTTCAACAAGGGGTGATACTAT
>CEOF01022640.1_pt1 | contig 11492 bp, 11 predicted proteins | sample 361311 | NCBI WGS metagenome assembly CEOF01 (sample SAMEA2619667, study PRJEB7988) | marine metagenome | biome: marine biome (ENVO:00000447); feature: surface water layer (ENVO:00002042); material: "saline water (ENVO:00002010), including plankton (ENVO:xxxxxxxx)" | depth 5 m
ATTAAACCAATGACGCGTCCTAAATTTAGTAATTTTTTTATGATAAACACCATCTTGTTCGTATACAAAATGTTTATGCTTTATAAGATCTCTATTTTCTTTTCCATGAAAATGCCTAGTCATCAAGTATATGTCCAGTTTTCTTCTTCTGATATGTCAATTAATTCTTGACTAGTGTTTTCTTTTAATAAAAATATTACTTTTTTAAGTTGATTTTCATAATTATTATTATAAATTTTAATAGCAGCTAATTTTTTGGCTAAATCTCTATTTTCAAACAAATTGTCTGATTTGTAATCTTCTTCTTTTATTTTAATTTTGTTTAACCAATGCACACATTGGCTAATGACATTGTCTTTTACTTCTTTATCTACTAAAGATAAACTCCAATCAGGTATCCATCTTTTTCTTCCATGAAGATCGTACGTATTAACAAATATTTTATATTTTCTGTCATAACCCCATTTAAAAAATTTTATAAAGTTTTTGCAATTCTTACTCATTAAAACAGTAGATATTGTTATATTTTCTGGTGTTGTTAATTGAGATATTTTTTCAATGTTTTGAAATGTTTTTTCGTATTCAGCACCAACACGAATAGAATTATATTCTTCTGGTATTACAGTATCGATAGAAAATGAGAAAGAAACATTATTTTCTTTTATGATTTTTTCAACATTTTTATTATATACAGTTCCATTTGTACATATTTCTAATCTAACTTCTGGATTAATTTCTGCAACTACTTTTGCTATTTTATACATAGCTTTATGTGCAAAAGGTTCGCCTCCTGCAAAACGCATTTCTTTACAATGTGGTATAAATTCTTTTAACTCTTCGATAAATGCATTTAGGTTTTTATCGCTATCAAATCTATTTACACCCCAATTCTTTTTTTTACCTTGTAATTCTTTACCAGCTTTTTCATTATAAAATTTATCTCGATTCATAGCATGCTTAGATGATAAAAAACCAAAACACATAGGACATTCTAAATTGCATAAATTAGATAATTCGATATCGAGTATTTTAGGATAGGTTATATTAAGTGCGCTTCTCATTCTATCATTATCATTCCAATCATAATCTGGAATATGCGGAGTAATATTTCGATTAATTTTATTAATGCATATAGTACAACCTGAATGTAATTTTTCATTAATCATTTGTTCTTGATATTTGGTAATAATACCTTTAAACCAAATTTCACGTAAACTAACACTGCCTCTTTTCCATCTTTCTCTATGTGTAGAAAAACAACACGGTGATACTTCACCTGATCTATTAATTCTAAGATGATTAAAGGGTGCAAAACAGCTAATGTATTTTTGATTTTCTGGAATAGTTCTTTTTTTATTAGAAATTATCAAAGATTCTGGATTAACTTTTTGAGTTAATTTTTTATGTATATAAATATATCTAGGACTTGACATTATTGTATTCTTTCAATATATTGTTTAAACATATTTAAATTTTTACGTTGTACATACCATTTGTTATATTTTTCTTGGTTTGTTATAAAATCTTTTACTTCTACAAACTTTATATCATCTATTTTATTTTGTAGATAATTTTTTAATTCTTTTTTATATTCTTGAGTTTCAAATTCAACTGCTATAGGAAGAATTGGATCCCATCCACGTCCCATTTCATTAATAATATGATAAGAAAATTCAATAAATCTTTCGTTACACCATGAAACAATATCAGGTAATTCTCTTACGTTGTATTTGCTTATAACAAAAGAACAACCAAGTTCTGCTTTTTGTTTTAATAGATAATTAATATTATTCATTACATTTTTTAAATTGCCATTTACTCTCACTATAGGATAAATCTTTGGGTTAATAGAATCTAATGATATTGTAAAACGAGTATTTTCTTTTTGAGCTAATCTTTTTACAGCTCCATTCATAACACTTCCGTTTGTTGTAAAATGAATTTTTAAATCTTTTGGTTTTTCTTTTTCTATCATTTTTAAAATATCATATACAATTTTTTGTGCAAATGGTTCACCACCAGTAAAATTAATTCGATGTAAGTCATGAATTATTTCTTTTAAATCAATTATAATTTTATCATAATATTCAGAGTTTGCATCAAATTTACTTATATATCTTGAATCTTTTTCTAAACCCATATTTTTTACATGTTGTGTTGAATGCGTTGGACCGCATCCTAAACACATATAATTACAACTATTAGATAATTCAATTTCTATTTCTTTTGGAGTAATATTGTTAATATTTCTTTTACCACCAACCCAATCAAAATCTAAGCTACTAGGAGGTTTATCTTCTTTAATAGAATTTTTACAATAAATACACGCATCTGTTAATGTGCCTTCTATCATGGCATTTCTCAAATTCTCATATTCTTCTTCGTTAAAAAAATCTTTTATTGAATGTTCTGGTGTCCATCGTTTAAACTTCTTTTGCACCCCTTTAAATGAAAAAGGACATGGCTTCATTACTCCATGCATATTGATATGCATCGAAGTGAAAGGAGCATAACAAGTTATTTGTTTTTCACTATCATTTAAATACTTTCGGTATTTAGCTATTTTTTTTGCTTCATTCATTTATATTCTTTTAAATACGGAGCTAATTCATATATGTCTTCATTGTTTTGACGAGCAATTAAACAAAAATCTATCCAATCAATCATGCGTTTTTGTATAACATCATTTCCTAAAAAATCTTCTGTATATTTTACACTTTTAATATTATTGATGCCACTTATTACTAACCGGTTTTCTGCATCTTTCCATCCATAAATTGTATCGTGAATTTTTTTATAACCTTTTAAATAATTATAAAATTTATCAAGGCCTTCTTTTATGTGTCGAGGATACAAATATAGCGGTGAACAATACTTTGGAAACGTTACTAAATTTGCAAGATCAATACTTGGAGTACCCTTTACAGTTTTAAAAAAATCTAGCAGCTCAACAATGTTCATCCAATTATATATTGATATGCATATAACCGGAATAACGTGTCTTCCTTCTACTGCGTGATATCTATTAATATTGTTGATTGTTTTTTCAAAATTACCGCCACGAATCCAATCATATAATGCATAAGTTCCATCGATGCTTGCTTGTATATGAACATCTTCTATTTTATGCAGTAAATCAATAACTGTATTAGTTACCAATTGAAAGTTAGTGCATATCTCTACACGACACTTAGGATTTGTTTCTCCTAACAATTTTAGTATCTTTATATTATTATGATCAGCAAAAGGTTCACCACCTTTTATTGTTAAATGTTGTAAGTGTGGAACTATTTTTAAAATCTTATCAACATCATTATCAGTCATTTTATAAATTTCTGTATGAAACTTATGGTTTTCATTTCTCCAATTTAATCCAACATCAATAGCATGCTGTTCGTATGGAGCCCATTTAGATGAATATTTACCAGAACAAGTAACACACATTTGATTACAAATATTACTTGTAGTAATTTCTAAATAACGTATAGGTATTGTTTTACTAGAAATATCTTGCTCATATGTAGGAAAACTAAATTTATTATAAGAATCAAATCTTGCTATTCTTCCTGCATTATAATGAACTTTACATACATCGCATTGATCAGGAAATTCTTTTAATTTAAATTTTTTTCTTAAATCATTATAGACTTTTGAATTAAAAAAATCAGAAACGTCGTCTATATCTTTAATATGACCAATAGGAACATGATCAGCTGCACAGCATAATACAAGCTCTCCTATCGGATTAATTGTAATTCCAGTATCTGGTACTAAACATTTCATTGTGGTTTATTTAATGTGTGATTATAATGAACTAGTTTTATATTAGGATTCCAATCATCTTTTTTAAGATAATCTTCTCCTGATACATCTATATATTTCTTTGTTAATTCTTCAAACCATATATGACTGTAATCGTTTTTCCATCTTGTAACCCAACTTGCAGGCACAAGTTTTAATTTTAATTTTTCATTAACACTATCTTCTACAAAATATTGTTCGCCGTTTACTGGACCGATTGTAGTTTTATTTTTAATATAATGTACTTTCCATTTTTCAATATCAGACATAAACTTTTCATATATGTAGTTACAGTCAATCGGATAGTATTTAAAAAATCCGCCATTTAATGTATAACCCGGCGCATCTCTCCACCAACCGTGAATTGATAAAAACTCACCTCTTTCTATTGGATAATTAAATAAATCCATGTAATCATTTTCTAAAACAATATCTAAATCAATTACACAAACAGGTTCAGTATCACTTAAAGACATTGGGTACATTTTATTCCATTGTAATGGAACGTTAGAGGCTATTTGATCTCGTATCCAAATTATTTTACCGAGTTTATTTTCTAAATATTTCTCAAACTCTGGTCCGTATTTTTCACCTATACTTACACAATATATTTTCATAAAAATAAACCAAACTTTTTATTCATGACATGAAACATTTTTGCGTCTTCTTTCCATATATCCGAATCAACTCTCCAGTGCCAATCATCGGTAATATAATCTATTTTTATTTCATTAACTACTCTTCTGTAAGCAAATACAGTTTCGTTATCATATCCAAAAACTCTTTTAATATTGTGAGGATATATAGAATCTTTATCATTTTTTACATAAGTCATTAAATCTAAAGTCTTATCAAAATCACCAAAATAATTTAATTGATTTATAATTTTATTTGATGCAATCATAATAGCAGTATTAAAAACATCGGTTTCTGGTTCTAATCCTTTTTCAAATAACATTGCATGACAATTCCAATATTTTGATGCAGGATTTCGAATACACGTATTATATCTATTTGCATTTACTACCTTTCCCCACAATGCTAAAGAATTATTTTCAGCACAAGCAAAGTGCGTATCTATTTTATGTGCTTTAAATATATCATCTTTTGTATTTGGTATAACGTCAAAATCTAAATAACATACATTATCATATTCTAACGCCATTTCTTTCATTAACCATTGCTTATAAAAATTTATAACATCGTACTCAGATATCTGTGAATATTTTTTTTGAAATGATTTAAAATATTCTTTATATTGACTATCATTTTCAAATAAAATATAGTCAGCTCCTATTGATTCTGCATAATCTTTTTTAACTTGATTTAATTTATCATAGTTTCTTTTAAATGCCAGTTTAGTTTCTAAACTTTTATTTGTTTTTATTTGTACACCATTTTCCCACCAACCAGGATTATCTAAATTATCATCTTCAATATCGATGTATATGCTATAAATTATATTCATTGACCTATTACCATATATCTACTAAAGTCACCTAAATCTAAAGATGCTTTAGATACAATCCATTTCTTTGATAATAGAGGTTCAACAAACTCACAAAATTCTTCTAGTGTATTCGAACAATTGATATGAGAATCTAACTCATAATAATCATTAGTTTGTAATACTATTAAAGATTCTTTATTTTTCATTTGTATAAAGTCTGCAAGATCATCTTTATCAATATGTTCGCAACTAGTATTAATAATTATATTAGCGTCTAAATCTTTTGACTGTAAACAATTTTCAATTTTAAATTCTATATCTCTATCATAAAATAATTTATGACCATAGTGTTCTGTCATAGGATCTATATCCCCACAGACGATATGATTATCGCTAAATCTATCACGTAAAAGATGACCAAGTAATCCATACCAGCCACCGGCAATATACATTTTACAATTATTTGGAAATAATTTTTTATGAATAGGCGTTAATGTATCAACAAGCCATTGCTTACTATTCCAATGATTGTCATCTAACGAATGTACAATATCTTTTATACGATATAAATCATCTACACCATATTGTGATTCATCATATATTTCTTCTATAATCTTAAGACTACGATATAGAATTTGTTCCTTCAAATTTTACCTCTTCAAATGTTGTTACTGGTGCTTTTTTATCTGGTTCATATTTATATGATTGTATAAAGTCATGTGGAAATGTATTATATTCAAAATCTTCATGTACTATATAGCGATCTATTCCAACGTATTTTCTTAAGAAATAATCTTTATAACCAGAGTTATAAAAATGATCCCACATTTCATGCACACTAGTTGATTTAGAATGCCACGCTAGCATTGATGAATTTATATCAACATCGTAATTAGACAATCTTTTATATAGATTAGATTTTTTCCAGTGACAATCAATCACCGTTAGTTTATTCCAATTAATTTGCTTAATTATATCAAAAGGATCAGAGTTTATTTTAATATCTAAATCAAAATATAAATTTTTTCCAACTAATGGAAAATCTTTATCAAACATTTTAAGCTTATTCCACCATTTTTTTAACGATGGTTTTTCTGGAATAGGAACTGTCCTAAGACCAGCATTAATTAAAACATCTGCATCTCTATCTGTGTAACAATAATAGTAGTGATTTGGATAATCGTAATTCTTTAAAGAATTATATAAATTGATAACGTGATCACTCGAGTACTTAGTACCCCATTTAACAAATATTATATTCATTATATTAATTTAAACAATTCGATAAGAGTTTTTGCTTTTCTTATATCTGTTTTTATTTTTTTAGATTTAGTATTTTTAATATGATCTAATTTGAAAGCCTCTAACTTAAATTTAAATAGATATTCTTCATTTTCGTTATTTTCAATAAGTAATTGAAATAATTTTTCAGGAGTTATAATCATATCCTGTTTTAATTGTTGTTTAATAGCTTCAAATTCTTTTTGGAATTTGTCAGAAGCAGCTACAGTAAAAGGCTTATCAATAAATTCTTTCATATTTAAATTTATTCTTTCAATATCTTCTACAAGAATTTTATTATCTCTTGCTAAAACCTGAACTTCACCTTCTTTTAAGTTAACGCTTGTTACTAAATTATCTATTTCTCCATCTTTTCCTTTAACTAATCTTACTAAATTTGTTACTTCAGACCTTTTTGTATTTAACTCATCAACTAAAACAGGATATTTTTCAACTAATCTATGAGATACTTCTTCTTTAACTTTTTTTTCTCTAAGAGCTATTTCTGCTTGAACTCTTTTTTCAACTTCAGCATCAACTGCGGGTCTGATATACGCATCAAACTTTTTCTTTTCTTCTAATTTCCATTCAGCAGTTCGATCCCACACAGCTTTCTCAGTTGTGTGTTTCATAAGTTGATTCCATTGTAATTGAGTTGGATCTGAAGATATAACTTCTTCTATAAGTTGTTCTTCTGGTGTTTTCCACATAACTGCTACGTTAAGGTGATCTTCATCTATAAATCTCGCTTCAACAAATTCATAACCAGGTTGCATATTTAATCTCTCCGTATTCGTAAAAAAGTAGTGTTAATTGTTACTGATGTTCCAGCTGGAAAATCTTGAGTTCTATAATCATCACCACCTATTTGAACAGAACCAGTAGCTTGATTGTTTAATCTTGTATCTGTCATACCTGTACCCATATTAGCTCCAGTTGCAGTGTGTGTGGAACCATCAAAATATCCATATCTTATTTTATATCCAGCATCTGTAAAAGCAGTACGTCTTACAACTTGCTGCAATAAAGCTCTGAAAGTTGCAGGTTTATATTCTGCTAAATCTCCATCTGGAAGTATTGTCATAGGATATTGATGAGTAGGATTAGCAATATTATTAACTTTAGCTAGATAATATGACGTGATGTTAGTAGGCTGATCTTGTGCTTCTGGTATAGATCCAGCCGTATAAGCCGAAGCATCTGCTCTTGTATCGATATACATTGCTCCATTTACAGTATCAACAGTATGTCCGGCTAAAGTAGTTGAAGTCGTTATCTTATGTGTACCGGGTTGATCTGTACCATCAGTTAATAAAACTATTGCAGGATAAATAAATGTATCTTTTACATCTTGTAATGACATGTGTTTAATAATACCAGATGCATCATAATAACAAGGTAAATTACCAGTATATTCGGAAGTTCCGACACCAGAATGTGACTGAGATACTTTATCAAATGTTGTTGTTACAATTGAAGTATCAGGTGCATCTTGAAAACTACTTACATGAGTAACAAAAGTACCAGCCTGTAATCGAGTTTCGGTCAATGAATCCATACTACCGCCGGCTATAACTACGCCTAATCCTGGATAAGGAGAAGCACCCCATTCGTATCTAACTGCATTAACAATTTCTGCTAATTGAGCTTGAGTCATATTTTTCAATGACCCATTACTACGATCGTAATATAAAGGAAAACGATAGGCCATTTAAGACCCCGGAGTTCTAAGCGTTTTTAATACACTTCCTGATGAATCGAATATTTGTAACGTTACAACATTATCAAAGTTAAAACTTGTAAAATTTGTTATTGTTCTTACACCGGCCGAATCACGTGTCTTAATCGAATTAATTGCCGCAACAGTATTAGTTGTTACAGGTGTAGCTAAAGTAGATATGTCACCTAAATTAGTCGATATAGTATTTGTTTTAGTCACCCATTGTGAAATTGTATCGGATAAATTAACTGTTGTGACGGCCATCATTAACCTCTATCATTTTATTTAAAAGTTGTTTCATTTCTTGAAGTTCACTTCTTAATTCTTTTATTTCATTTTGTTGTTTTTTCTGCTGAGCTTTTCTTATACGCGCTTGTGTCATTTCATTAATATTTGTATTTATTATCGCTCCGGATTGACCATCTCTCATAAGATATGAATGCCCTTCAACTTTTACATAACCACTCATTATGTCACCATCGCAATCACTCTAAGATCTTTTAATGTTGGTATCTTAGATTGATTTGTTGATCTCATAACAATCTTAATTTGAAATTTTGTAAATGCATCTAAATTACCAATTTGTCCACCTGGTAGATATTCGTATTCTCTAAAGGTTTGATTATCATCATCAGCTGGATTATTACTAAATTCTGGCTGTAATATAAATGCTTGAGTAGATAAATCTTCATCTGAAGTAGCTGTTCTAAAATAAACTTTAAATTCACAAGCAGCAGGTCTATTAGCCGCAAATAATATTTTTAATCCAACTGCTGACTCTTCTAAGTTAACCGGTCTTGTTAAATGTTTAGCAGCGTGTGTACCATCAGTAGGTTCAATTTCATCAGTAAAAGAAGTTAATATAGGTTTAACGCCTAAAGTGGCATTAGTACTTGAATGTTGTTTATCAATTAAATTTTCAAATCCAACTAAGTTTGCTCTTTGTAAATCAATAACAGGAGAAACTTTTGTATCATTTGTAGCCAAATTTAATTTAATAGTTGCGGACTTTGCACCACTTAGATGTTGCGCCGGCGCTGCATTTGAATCTGTAAGGATATATCTTGACATATCTGTATAATTAAATTCATTTAAAATAATATCAGAAAAGCTGGTTTCCTTTGAATATCCATGACTACCATTAGTTCTACTGGTTTGACTTCCTAAAGAATTAGGTGCTCCGCCAAAGGATCTTCCAAGTGTTAATTTAGCTTGAGCTGTAATTGAAGTATTTCGTATTTGTAAATTTCGAATTTGAGGTAAAAATGTATTTAAAACAGTATTAGCAGTAACAACTACATTCGCGCCTCCGCCTCTTACGTTTGCGTTCGGATTAGAACCAACCGTAAAGGTATATCCTGTATGATCTACTTCTGAAATAGTTCTATTTCCGTTTATAATAGAAGCTGATACAGTTGCAATTGCATCAGTTACTCCACTTATTGTAACTTTATCTCCTGTGTTAAAACCATGTCCTGTATGAAATACTCTTATATTATTATTACCACTAGTAGTTTGCATAGGGTTAGTTGCAAGTTTTTCAGTTGATGGAGTAGCGTTATTTAATATTGCTGAACTGCTTGTATTAAAATCTGCTCTAAATAAAGTAAACATTAAATCTTTACTTTGTTCAGGTGTCCATGTTGAACCATTTTGTGATAAAAACAATGAACCGAGAGTAGGTTGTTTAGCTATTCTTTGTGCAGTTGTACCAACAACAAACTCATAAGTTTCTGCCACGTAAACTGTATAAGCTGTTGATTCTGCAAGAAGAACAATCGCATATTCTTCACCAGGAGCCAAGTAAATTGGTTCATCAAATTTAAAATCAGTTCCCGCACCTTGTACACCACCCATTGTTGCACCACTTAAAGCGGTTGCATTAACATTAGCAGGTTCTACAAACTTAACAGCTTGCGGTAAAGGTTGATTTACAGGAACTCCATTTTCCATTGGTCTTATCTGACACTGAACAGGCACACCATGATTATCATCTTTTGTTGCAAAATAAATCTTTACTTTAGTTATGAATACACCATTTGGATTATCGATAGGATCAACTAAGAAAGATTGAGCTAATGGATCAACCCAATTTGTCCAAGACGAAGTTGCTTCTTCAACAATAGTTTGAACTCTTTCAACACGTGTTGAAGTAAATATTCTTTGTCTTGTTTCTAATGTACCGGCCGCAGTAAAAGATGTATTGGCCGAAGATATAGAATTTGAATCTATACCACCACTAATATCTAATAATTTAAATTGTTGCGTACCCGTATTAAACTGTAATGTATTATTGCTTGGAATAATAAATGAACCCGTAATAGTTCCATTACTATCAGAAGTAAGATTTGTTGAACCATCTGGGTGAGCAGTGGCACCAGCACTTACTGCGCCAGCATCTGTTCTTGTAGAATATCGAGCAAATGATTCTTGTCTTGTAAAGTTATCAATTGATGAATTACCAAAATATGGAAAGTGCCTTGTTTTTCTTCTTAAACCTTGAGCTCTAAAATATACTTTAATTGATCTCATAAATGGTAATATTGAAACACTTAATACTCTTTCACCAACTTGTGTAGTTACTGTATCAAATCCTCCACTAATTGTAACACTTCTTGTATTTGTTCTAGAAAAATCTCTTCTTCTACCAGCTGCTGCTACTGATGTTTCTCCAACATTCCATGCAGTTGGTTGACCAATCCAGTTATCTCTAAAAGAGGCTAAACTTCCAAACTGAATTTGTGTTGGTACTGTTTGAGTTACAGTTCCACCGCCATTAACTTCAGACGCAGCAAATTGTGTTTCTACCCATGTATCTGTAGAAGGTGATAATTCGATATGACCATTAGATCTGATAACTGCAAATGGATTAATATTTTCTGTAGTAGTTGCAAGATTTTGATTGATATATTCTACTGCAGAATCTGACATTGATAAGTATAAGTTATCTCCGCGAAGAGCAGCATTACTTTGAGCATCATCCGAATCATATAATAATCTATTAACTTTAGATATAACTAATGGCGTCAAATAACCAGCTTGCGGATCAATACTTGCTCTTTGTTGATTATTAGTAATATCTGTAAATGAATAATCTCTAAAATTATCTACTAAAAATCCAGACTTAACTCTTGAATTACCAGCAGAATCAACAACGTTAAGTGTTGATGTATTTAATTCTAATAAACTTAATGATGTAACTTCATCTAAATTATCAATTCTTCTTTCTAATCTTGCAAT
>CEOF01182548.1_pt1 | contig 11492 bp, 9 predicted proteins | sample 361311 | NCBI WGS metagenome assembly CEOF01 (sample SAMEA2619667, study PRJEB7988) | marine metagenome | biome: marine biome (ENVO:00000447); feature: surface water layer (ENVO:00002042); material: "saline water (ENVO:00002010), including plankton (ENVO:xxxxxxxx)" | depth 5 m
TTATCTTTTTTTACTGAATTTTTACTTTCATTCCAAAACGATTCAAATTTGTGATTTAAAATAGATTTAAATTCATCATCAAAGCTTCTAATTACTTTATTAATTCGATTTTTCAACTCATTTGAAGAAGCAGGACCATATGTTAAACTTGTTTCTTCAAACTTATCTATTAAAGTTGTTAACTTAGAAAATCTATCTTTTTGTTCAACGCTTAATTCTTTATCTTTACTTTTTTTAATCATTTTTTAAATCTTCATTTCTATTAAGTGCACCATACATCATTAAAAGGCTTCCAATCGTCAATATTGGTACAGATAAATATAACCAATAATAATCATTAAAACTTTCATTTAAATGATATCCAATAACACTACCAATTCCAATACCAATCAGATTCATGCCTAATAAAATACATAAAAATGCATTAAACTTCATTGGTGGCCTCTTTATTTTTTTTCTTAAATGGATTAATTTTCTTAATCCATTTTCGTGGATCAATATTCTTAATCCATTTATGAAAAACTCCATTTTTACCCCAATTATGCTTTGGAGAAAATAAAATTAATTTATTATCTAAAATTCTTTGATTCCTATAATCAATAATATCTCTTGGATCTGAAATATTATATATAATATCAGATTTTATCGTTGTCACATTTTCTACCAATACATCTTGATTAATATCATAATGAACATTTGCTATATTGATATCAAGGTTAATTTCATTATTTATTTGGATCTTAGCTTTCAATCCATAGATAATATTTTCTTTTAAATTCTTGGAGTTTGATATGGCAAAATTTCTATGAAGATAAATAGAAAAATCATCAAGACGTTTAAAGATATAGCCATATTTAGAATACATTTCAATATTAAATGAATAATATGACTCACTGCTTTGGCTATCATTATCTACTAGATACATGCCAGACACTTTTAAACCTCTTTTATTATAATAATTGTAATCATATGACAAAGAGGTACCAACAGTTGGGTAAACAAAGTCATCTTTCAAGAATAGTGTCTGCATTTCTTTAGACAAATAAACTACATCATTATTATTACAAGCTCCATCATTATCAATATCTTCACAAGGGAAAATTTCAGAATTTTCATTTAGAAGGAAAAACCTATTCGTAGAATCATAGTTGCCAATTAGGGTTTTTTCAAAATCATATGTAGACGAAAAATATGAAGGCAAATAAAGAGCAGCATTTGCATGTATTCCTATTTTAAATTTATGACCATCTGATGATTCAAATCTAGTCCCAAACATTGAACCCCATGTTCCCTTTCTTCTTTTACCAGAAGTTCCAGAACCATCATTAGGTTCAACATTATTATCATATCTAAAATATTGAATTTCATTATTAAAAAATATTCCATCTAACTCTGCAATTAAATTTATTTTATAATTTTTATTTTTAAATAATTCATAGTCAAAATCTAATTGACGGGCCTTTATAGTGGATTTAGCATCTAAATCAAGCTCTGAATATTGATTAAAATCTGTTATGGATCCATAGCCAAGAGTTAAAGGTAAGCGTTTAGAAATATGATAAGAAATGTGATATCCAAGCATTCCACCAGAATTAAATATTTGAGATAAATCTGAAATAAAGAAATCAAATTTATATGAATATTTGTTTAGTGGAGAAATATTAAATAATAAGCCTGTTCTTTTCATTATTGGGTAATTATATGTATTAGAATATTTATTTAATAATTGGCCATGCCCAAATGTAATATTATTAATATCTCCAATACTACATGACATTATCTTTGACTTATTCTGATAATTGATACTTTCAAAAATAGACAAAATGTTTGATATATCACTCCAATCATTAATCTTCAAATCTGATGGTTCATTAGATAAAAAATAGTCAAATTTAATTTTTGCATTAAAATTATCATTATTGTAATATCCTTCTATACCAATCGGAAAATAGAAATTTTCATATATTGTTGAAGCCCCAGATATTATATTTAATCCAAACTTGCTGGTATCTTGTTCAATAGGATTAAAATCTAAACTAAAATCTGGGATAAGCTGAAATTCATTTAAATTATATAATAGTGAATCTGCTATAATATATTTTTCTCTATTGATGATAAAATCACTAAAGATATAATCTGGAACTACTATATCTATTTCATTTTCATATTGAGGCATCTCCTCAATTTTACTATCTGATGCTTGAATCATAGTTGTATAATCCGTACTATATCTAATACCTCTATTTTTATCAGAAATATCTAGTTTTGAACCGAAACTATAGATTTGATCAAAAAATAAATTATTAGATGATATCCATGCATTGGAATTAGTCAAATAAATTTGTGAATAATTACTAAAAACAAAAGTTTCTTTTGAAATTTCAGGATTCCTATTGCTAATATAAAAACTTCCATCTAATAGATATATTTCTCTAGTATTTTGGTCCTCAATAATTTTTATTTTTGTATTAGAGTCTAATCTTAAAAATGTTCTTTTATCACTACTATAAATATCACAATGAGATGCATCTTTAACATCTATAGTATATCCATTATTTATTTTTCTACCTTTTATAGCTGTAAGGGAAAGATTTTTCTCATCATTAGTTTCAACTACTACATTTCCTTTAATACTATGAATATAGCCAAAAGAGCTAGCATTAAGAAATGTAGTAAGTAAAAATAGATATAAAGTAATAATTTTTGTTATCAATTTTCTCATATGTCTTGCGGAGAGAGCGGGATTTGAACCCGCGGTGAAGTTACCTCCACACACGCTTTCCAAGCGTGCACCTTAAACCACTCAGACATCTCTCCTGGTCATTGAATAAAAAATTTAAATAAAAAAAACCCCTTTTCTAAGGGGTTTTTTATTGTGGGCGATGAGAGACTCGAACTCCCGACTTCCTCCTTGTAAGGGAGGCACTCTGAACCAACTGAGTTAATCGCCCAAATTAATCCAATGCTAATTTTATAACTTCCTCTACTTCTTTTACAAAAGTAATTTTTAAATCTTTTCTAACTTGCTCGGGAATTTCATCTAAATCTTTTTTATTTAAATCTGGAGCGAGTATATGCTTCAATCCTGATCTATGAGCAGCAGTAGATTTTTCTTTTAATCCTCCTATTGGTAGCACATTTCCTCTTAGTGAAATTTCTCCAGTCATACCAAATTTACTATTAACAGGCTTGTTAGTTAAAAGAGAAATAATAGCTGTAGCCATAGTTACTCCTGCCGATGGACCATCTTTGGGGATAGCTCCAGCTGGCACATGAAGGTGAATATCATTTTTTCTATAGAAGTCATTATCAATATTAAACTTATCACAGTTAGATCGTACATATGAATAAGCTGCCTGTGCAGACTCTTTCATTACATCTCCTAATTTACCCGTCATTTTAAATGCACCTTTTCCAGGCATTTTAGTTGCCTCAATAAACAATATGTCACCACCAAATCCTGTCCAGGCTAAACCAACTGCTACGCCAGGTTTACTTAATCTTTCAGCTACATCTGAAAAGAACTTCTCTGGGCCCAAATAATCTAAAATAACTTTATTACTTAATTTAACTGTTTTTTTAGCACCTACTGATATATCTTTTGCTACTTTTCTACATAGGTTTGCAATTTGTCTTTCTAAGTTTCTTACTCCAGCTTCTCTAGTATATGAGTCAACTACTAGCTTAATTCCATCACCGACAAATGATATTTCTTTAGATTTTAAACCATGCTCTTTAATTTGTTTGGGTATTAAGTGATCTTTTGCAATCTCGACTTTTTCATCAAGTATATATCCAGAGAAATCTAAAATTTCCATTCTATCTCTTAATGGACCGGGTATTTGGTCTATTCTATTTGCAGTTGTTATAAACATAATTTCAGATAGATCAAAATCAACTTCTAGGTAATGATCATTAAAAGAAAAATTTTGTTCAGGATCTAAGACTTCAAGCAGTGCGCTTGAGGGATCACCTCTAAAATCTGTTCCTAATTTATCTATTTCATCAAGCATAAATATTGGATTTTTAGTACCAGCTTTTTTCAAACTTGCAATTATTCTTCCAGGCAATGCTCCAATGTAAGTCCTTCTATGTCCTCTAATTTCAGCTTCATCTCTAACTCCACCCAGTGAAATTCTAACAAACTCTCTTCCCATTGCATTAGCGATAGACTTCCCTATAGATGTTTTACCTGTTCCAGGGGGGCCTGAAAAACATAATATAGGACTTTTAATTTTTTCATCTTTTTTGCTTCTTGAAATTTTTAAATTTCGCACAGCAAGATGTTCTAGAATTCTATCTTTGATTTTATCAAGGCCATAATGATCTGTATCAAGAGTATCTTTCGCGAAATTAAGATCTTTCTTGTCGTCTGATTTTTTATTCCAAGGAAGATCGGTCAGCCAATCTAAATAAGTTCTTGATACTGTATACTCTGGTGAGTGAGATGGTATTTTTTTTAATCGTTTCAATTCTTTCATTGCAACTTTATTTACATCCTCTGGCATACCAGCTTCATCTACTTTATTTCGAATTTCATCAATTTCAACACTTGGTTCATCCTCACCAAGTTCTTTCTGAATAGCTTTCATCTGTTCTCTAAGATAATATTCTCTTTGAGACTTCGAGATTTCATCTTGAACTTCAGATTGAATTTTCTCACCAAGTTGAATTCTTTGAATTTCTCTTGTTATAATTACATTTGTTTTTTCTAATCTTTTCTTGACATCAATAGAAGCTAAAATTTCCTGCTTTTCTTTGATTGGAATATTAATAAGAGAAATTGATTTATCTGCTAATTTCCCAGGATTTTGTATGCTTGTTAGAATATCTGCCTGTTCATCAGATAAATAAGGTGCTATATCAATTAATTTCCTAAATATGGCATGTAAATTTGCTGTCATAGAATCAAGTTCGCTTCCATAATCAAAAATTTCTTGATTTCTATTCACCATAGCCTTTAAATATAATTCATTATCAATATTTGTTTCTATCTTAACTCTTTCTAAACCTTGAACAATAGCTGATTTTGATCCGTCTGGCATATCAAATACCTTCATGATATTTGCCAGAGTTCCCCAATTATATAAATCTTCAAGAATTGGCACTTCAACTGAACTATCTTTCTGAGCAACCACAACTATATGTTTATTTTTTGAACCTTTTAGGCTATTTACTAGCTCTAAAGACTGTTCTCTACCAACATAAATAGGAATAATTTGCTGAGGAAATAAAACTGTATTTCTCAATGGCAGGACAGGATATAAATCAGTTGATTTTTGTTTACTCATAATAAATAATTTATAACAAATATTAGACCATAACTAAATAATATGACAAAATGTTAGTAGTATAATATTATTTCTTACACTCCATGCTAATAATTCGCATAGAAACTGCCATTTCTTGTGGATTTCTATACATGTCTTCCAAAGATAGGTACTTAAGCTCTAACTTATTTAAAACGCAATTACAAAGTTCATTATCACCAATGCCAAGACTTAAGCAGCTATCAATCCAATTTTTTTTATCATCAATACTCCAACCCTTCCTTTCACTTGGGTTACTTAAAATTAATACATAGGCAACGGATATCATGAAAATGAGTGTAACTATTGAAAATCTCATATACTGTTTCATAGCAATCTCTAATTAGTTGTTATATAGCTTAACTTGTTCATCAGCATGATATGAAGATCTAACAAGAGGCGCTGACTCTACAACTTTAAACCCAAGTTCATAACCAAATTGTTTGTATACTTTAAATTGATCTGGGTGTACAAATCTTTCAACTTTTAAATTATTTTTTGATGGTTGGAGGTATTGTCCAATATTAAATATTTTAACTCCTATCGAAGCAACTTCTTCCATAGTTTCAAAAACTTCTTCATCAGTCTCTCCAAGCCCAACCATAATTCCAGTTTTTGTTAGAAGACCGAAATCAACAGACATTTTTAATACTTCTAAAGTCCGATCCCAATTTGATTGTTTTCTAACACTTTTTGAAATTCTCTTAACACACTCAACGTTATGCGAAAAAATTTCAGGTTTTGCGTTAAATACTCTATCCAAAGAAGGAGCATGTGCTTTAAAATCTGGTGTTAATACTTCAACACTACATCCAGGTACAGATAGGTGTATTTGGTTTATTGTATCTGCCCATATTGATGCTCCATAATCATTTCTTAAATCATCTCGGTCAACGGAGGTCACAACAACATGTTTTAGCTCCATTTTTTTTACAGCTTGAGAAACTCTAATTGGCTCCATTGTATCGTAAGTTGGTGGTTTTCCAGTCTTAACAGAACAAAATCCACAAGCTCTTGTACATACATCACCAAGAATCATAATTGTTGCAGTTTTTCTATTCCAACATTCATAAATATTAGGGCATCTAGCTTCTACACATACTGTATTTAGCATTTTGCTATTTATAATTTCTTTTGTGGCTTGAAATGCTTCACTTGTATCAAGCTTAATCTTTAACCAATCTGGTCTACGAATATTTGTATTTAAATCACTCATTCTTAAATTTCAATTTTATCTCCATATGAGTCTATTACTTGAGATAAATAGGATAAAAATTTTGTCCCATAAGCTCCATCAATTAATCGATGATCATATCCAAGAGTTACATACATCATACTTCTTATCACGATAGAATCTCCAAAGTCAGTTTCTTTAACAACAGGTTTTTTTTGAATTTTACCAATTGATAGAATTCCTACATTTGGCTGATTTATAATTGGAATTCCAAAAAGTCCACCAAACACACCTGGATTTGTTATTGTAAAAGTAGAGCCTTGAACTTCTTCTAGGTTAAGCTGCTTATTTCTTGCTCTAACTGATAAATCTTCAAGCGATCGTGACAATCCTATTAAATTGAGCTCTTCCGATGACTTTATTACAGGTACAATTAAATTATTATCTTCAAGAGCAACAGCTACGCCCATATTAATATTTTTATGATGAACTATGTTAGTATCTACAATTGAAGTATTTAGTAGAGGAAATTCGCTCAAAGCTTTAATGCAAGCATCAATTAAAAGCGACGTAACTGTTAGTTTAATTGAATGTTTATCTTTATAAACTTCTGAGTATGTATTCTTAACCTTTAGTAAATTTGTAACATCTATATCTATTGTTGAGTAAACATGTGCTGATATTCTTTGAGATTGTATCATATGTTCAGAAATTTTCTTTCTAACAGGATCCATAGCCTCAACTTTAGAATCTAAATCCTGAGTAAACTGAACTCTAGACTTTTTTGATTCTTTATTTACAGCTATTGTATCATGCGAACTACTAGCTTCCTTAGATTTTAAATAATTTAGAATATCTAATTTATTTACTCTGCCACCCCTTCCTGTTCCTGATATATCATCTAGCTCTGAAAGATGAAGACCTTCTTTTTTTGCGATAGATCGCACTAATGGAGAATAAAATCTACTTGAAACTTTATAATCATTTTTCAAGCCTACCTCTGATTCATTAGAAGAAATTTCAATAGAGGATGTGATATTTTCATTAACATCAGATAAATCTTCATCCTTTAAATTAGATTTTTCAGAAGTATCTTCTTTTTTTATTTTTTCTCCTTTTTCACCTATCACACCTATAACTGTACCAACTTCAACAGTTTCATTTACATCAAATAGAATTGAAATTATTTCTCCTGAAGCTGGAGAAGGAACTTCGGAATCAACTTTGTCTGTTGATATTTCAAGAATAGTTTCATCTTTTTTAACCATATCACCAAGATTCTTTTTCCATTCTGTTATGGTGCCTTCAGTGATAGATTCACCCATTTTTGGCATTATAATATCAGTTGCCATTATTTATCCCTAATAATTAATTGTTTTATTGATTGCATCTTTTATCCAATTTGTTTGTACTAATATATTTTCTTCAAGAACGCTAGAATATGCAATTGGTAAATCTTTAGATGCAACTCTTAATATTGGAGCATCTAAAAATTCAAATAAATGCTCAGAAATTTGTGCAGATATCTCTCCACCAAAGCCATTAGTCAGATTATCTTCATGGGCAATAACTATTCTATTTGTTTTCGAAACAGACTCTTTTATGATCTCTATATCTAAGGGATATAGTGTTCTCAAATCTATAATATCTGCTGAAACCCCAAGCTCCTTAACTGCTTCTAAAGATTTTTGTACAATAGCACCCCATGTGATAATTGTAATATCATCACCAAAAGATATATATCTACCTTTACCGAATTTTAATAAGGTATTAGTATCAGGCTCATTTGCTGAAGCATAATTTTGTCTATAGAGCCCTTTGTGTTCAAGGAATAATACTGGATCATCCATTCTACAAGCTGTTTTTAATAAAGCTTTTGCATCTGCTGCATTTGAGGGGTATGCAATATAAACTCCTGGTAAATGAGCGAAATATCCATCAATACTTTGACTATGACATAAAGAGCCATGAATATATCCTCCCACAGGCACTCTTACCACTAAAGGACAGTACCAATCTCCGTTCGACCTATAACGCAAAGTTGCTAACTCATTTCTGATTTGCATCATTGCTGTCCAAATATAATCCCCAAATTGAATCTCTACTACTGGCTTATAGCCTAATGTTGCCATTCCAATTGCTGTGCCTACTATCGAGGATTCAGCTAATGGGGAATTAAATACTCTATCAGACCCAAACTTTTCAGTTAATCCACGAGTTGCAGTAAAAACACCACCTTTACCCCCTGCAATATCTTGACCAAAAAGAATCATCTTTTTGTTTTCATCCAACTCTTCTGACAAAGCATGATTAATAGCATCTACCATTACACATTTATCATTCTCAATTTGATGAATATTAGATTCATCACTAAAATTAATTTTAATATTATCAGAAAATAAATTTTCAGAAAACGAATTCGGTTCTGGGTCATCTTGCAATTCGGCCCATTCAGTATCAAGATCAACTTGTTCTTTTATATTAATCTCAAGATCTTCAAACTCTTTATTTTTAATAATTTTATTTTTAATGCACTCATTTTTAAATAAAATAAGAGGATCTCTTTTCTTATCATCGTCTAATTCTTTTGTTGACCTATATTTAGCATGATCATCTGATGAAGAATGAGGTAATAATCTTACAACATCTGAAATAATTACACTTGGTCCTTTCCCTTTGCGTGCTCTCTCTGAAGCTAATTTAAATGCTTGAAAGGATTCAAAAAAATTACATCCATCCACATCATACCTCGATAGAGAGTCGTATCCAGAAGTAATATTGTAAATCGACTCTCCACTTGTTTGCTCTTCAATTGGAACTGAAATTGCATATTTATTATTTTGTATATGAAAAATTACTGGAGCTTTTTCTCTACTTGCCCAATTTAAAGATTCATGAAAATCTCCTTGACTAGTTGTGCCTTCACCTGAAGATACATACACAATGGCCTTATTCTTTTCACGTTGACATACAAAACTTGCGCCTACAGCTTGTAAATATTGAGTTCCGGTAGGGCTTGATTGACTAACAATATTTAATTTTTTACTTCCAAAGTGTTGAGGCATTTGCCTACCACTTGAATTCGGATCATCATTCTTGGCTAAAAAAGATAACAAAAGCTCTCTAGAGGACATGCCGAGTCCAATACAAAAAGCTTGTTCTCTATAATATGGATATGAAAAATCAGTTTTAATATTAATATTTTTTGCAGCAGCTAATTCAGCAGCTTCATGACCGGATGCACCAATATGAAAAAAACCTTTGCCTTGCTTTAGTAAAATTAATTGTTTTTGATCAAGAATTCTGGATAAGTGCATTTTTGAGTATATATCTAAAAGCTCTTTTTTTGTAAAACCTTTATATTTAGACATATTCTACCTTCTTCTGAATATCAAGAATTAATATTTTTTGAATATTTTTTATCATCAAATCAGCGATATATAGAAGTGGATAATCTTTACCTTTTATTTTAGCAATTGAAGTAAGGCCAAAATTAGAAATCCCACAGGGAATCATGCCTCTATAAAGACTAAGGTCGGTATGTATATTTATTGCAAATCCATGCATTGATACCCATCTTGAAAGCCTAACACCTAAAGCGGCTATTTTATGGTCATTAACCCACACACCAGTTAATCCTTCTTTTCTAGTTGAAGAAATATTAATCTCATTTAACATTTCAATAATTGACTGTTCTAAACTTCTCATAAACCAAGTTATGCTTCTTCTATATTTTTTTAAATCAATTATGGGATAACCCACCAATTGTCCAGGACCATGATATGTAATTTCACCCCCTCTATCAGTTTGAATTACATCTATATCTTTTGGACGAGCTGGAAGCAAATTATTTAAATCTGCATTTTTACCAAGTGTATAAACAGAATCATGCTCTAGAAAAAGAATAACATCATTAATTTTTTTATTTATAACATTTTCTTGAATTTCTTTCTGCAATTTCCAAGCTTCAGAATAATCTATTCTTCCAAGCCAATAAGAATTCAAATTTGATTTTGAATTAGTTAAAATAAAATCTAAGATAGTACTTAAGCTTTTTCCGGATAAATCAATAGTTTTGCAAGATTGATAAAATCCTACATGCTCATTACTTATTTTTCTTGAAGTGGTTTTCAACATAATCAATTAATCAAATTTAAAAATTCTTCTCTAGTTTTCTTTTCTTTTCTAAAAATACCTGTCATGGTAGAGGTTTGCATGCTGGCATTCTGTTTTTGCACCCCTCTCATTCTCATACACATATGCTCTCCTTCAATAACAACTCCAACACCTTTAGGATTTAAAAACTCGGTTATACCCTGTGCAATTTGATGAGTAAGCTGCTCTTGTAGTTGCAATCTTCGTGCATATATATCTATAATTCTAGGAATTTTCGATAGTCCTAAAACTTTACCATTTGGGATATACCCAACGTGCACCTTACCCATAAATGGTAATAAATGATGTTCACAGAGACTATAATAATTTATATCTTTAACAATTATCATATCTTGATTATCAACAGAAAAAATGGCATCATTAACAACCTGATCTATTGTTTGATTATATCCACCAGTCAAAAATTTCCATGACTTAGATACTCTATGTGGAGTTTTGATAAGACCCTCTCTGCTCGGATCTTCACCTAGCTCTATCAATAGCTCTTTGGTTATCTTCTCTATATTGTCCATCTTTTTTTATTCATCTCCATAATATTCAGTAAAAATTGTTCCAGTCTCTCTAAGTTTAACGCAAAACAGCTTGGCTGGTAAAGCTATTTCTGAAGTTATCTGTTCCCAAATGAAAACAACTAAATTCTCAGTTGAAGGCTGTTTATCATTAAACCATTCAACATCCTGTATCAAATTGTGATCTAAAACATTTATTACTTTTTTATTAACAACTTCATTTAATTCCTTAAGATTTACAACAAACCCACTTGAATTATCAATTGGGCCCTTAATTGTAATATAAAGATCATAGTTATGTCCGTGTAATCTAACATCGTCATG
>CEOF01093301.1_pt1 | contig 11489 bp, 9 predicted proteins | sample 361311 | NCBI WGS metagenome assembly CEOF01 (sample SAMEA2619667, study PRJEB7988) | marine metagenome | biome: marine biome (ENVO:00000447); feature: surface water layer (ENVO:00002042); material: "saline water (ENVO:00002010), including plankton (ENVO:xxxxxxxx)" | depth 5 m
GGATTTAAAAAATATTTTTATTGAAGAAATTTTTGAAAAATTTTTTAAGGATAAAAAAATAAAAAATAATAAAATATATGACTTTGCTAAAAATTTAAAAATTGGCATAGTTCTAACTGCACATCCAACCGAAGTAAAAAGAAGAACTTTAATACAAAAATACCATAAAATTACAGAAATATTAGAAGACCGTGAATTTTTCAAAAATAAAACTTCTACCTTTAGTCAATTAAATAAAAAAATTTATGATGAGTTTACAATTATTTGGAATACGGATGATTTAAAAAGGTCAAAACCATCACCAACAGATGAAGCACGTTGGGGATTAGCAATAATAGAGGACAGTTTATGGGAAGCGGTTCCAAAAGTTTATAGAAGATTAAATGAGATATTTATTAAAAATATGGGCAAAGGATTGCCAAAAAATTTTAATCCTATTGAATTTGGATCATGGATGGGAGGTGATAGAGATGGAAACCCTAATGTGACATCAGATGTCACAAAAGAAGTAATATTATTATCAAGATGGGAGGCTGCAAAACTTTATGAAAAGGAATTAACTAAATTAATTAGATCTTATTCAATGAAAAAATGTTCAAAAGAAATCTTAAAAATCACTGGCAAATCATTTGAGCCATATAGAGTTTTTTTAAGACCACTAAGGGATAAAATGCGTTTTACACATAGAGAAATCGAACAATCTATAAACAAAAAAAAATCCTTAAACTATAAAAAACTTTTAAATAGTAGAGAAGAAATTTTAAAACCTCTAAGACTAGTTAGAAATTCTCTAGAAAAAAATCAAAATGAAAATATTGCAAGAGGAGATCTACTTGATTTAATGAGAAGAGTAAAATGTTTTGGAATTAATTTAGCGAGACTAGATATAAGACAAGAGTCATCAAGGCACTCACAGCTAATTCAAGAATTTTTGAAAAAAAAAGATAAATCAGATTATCTTGCCTGGAATGAAGAAAGAAAAATTAAATATTTAATTTCTATTATTAAAAAAAAAAATAATAGCATAGCAAAATTTAATTTTAAAAATAAATTAAATAAAGAAGTTTGGTCAACATTCAAGGTTCTTTCAAATGAACCTGCTGAATGTCTTGGAGCATATATTATATCTATGACTTCTGCTGCTTCTGATATTCTCTCAGTTTTACTACTTCAAAAGGAAGCAAAAATAAAAGATAGTTTGAGAGTAGTTCCTCTATTTGAAACTTTAGATGATCTTATAAATGCAAAAAAAATTATGAACGATTTATTTTCACTCAGGTGGTATAGAAAATTAATTAAATACAAACAAGAAGTTATGATAGGTTATTCTGATTCAAGTAAAGATGCAGGAAAAATTTGTGCCAACTGGCATCAATATAAAGCACAAGAAGAAATTTCTAAAATTGCCAAAAAATATAAAATAGATGTAACATTTTTTCATGGAAGAGGAGGGTCGCCAGGAAGAGGTGGAGGACCAATTCAAGCAACATTAAAATCGCAACCACCAAATACAGTTAAAGGCAAAATAAGAATAACAGACCAGGGAGAGGTAATTCAGCAAAAATATGGATATCAACCTTTGGCTATTTATAACTTATGTAGTTACATTGGGGCAGTAATGGAAGCAACTTTAGATCCCCCTCCTGTTCCAAAAAAAGAATGGAGAAGATTAATAGAAAAAATGTCTGATATATCAAAAAGTTCTTACAGAAAAAATATCAATCAAAGTTCAGATTTTATAAAGTATTTCAAAACTGTAACGCCACATGTGTCTTTAGGAAAACTATCAATTGGATCAAGACCGTCTAAAAGAAGCAATGTTGATAATATTAAGAGTTTACGAGCAATACCATGGGTATTTGCTTGGACTCAAATAAGATTAATGTTGCCTGCGTGGCTTGGTAGTGCAGAGGCATTAAGATATTCATCAATTAAAAAATTTAAAAAAATATTAATTGATATGGAAAAAAATTGGCCTTTTTTTAATTCAATGATGGATATTTTAGATATGGTTATTTCTAAAGTTGATCCTGATATTTCTAAAATCTATGAAGAAAATTTAGCAGATCAAAATTTAAAGAGAGTTGGAAAAAGATTAAGATTTCAGTTTGAATTTATTAAAAAACTGAATAAAGAAATTACACCAAATGAAATTTCAAAAAATAGAAAGAAATTTAGATCGAATATTATAGCTAGAAATATTTACACCGAAGTATTAAATATTATCCAAGCAGTAGTTATGAAAAAAATTAAAAATAAGAATTTAAGTATTGAAAAGAAAAATAATTTAAACGATGCTCTTCTAACATCTATTGCTGGAATTTCAGCAGCAATGAAAAATACAGGTTAAATGTTAGAGCTTTTTGTTGCCTTTGGAGCTGGATTAGTAAGTTTTTTGTCACCCTGTGTATTGCCCTTAATACCTGGTTACATATCTTATATATCCGGAAGCTCATTAAATGAATTACTCGAAAGAAAAACAATCAATATTTTTCCAATAGTTCTATTTACATTTGGTTTTTCTATAGTTTTTATAAGTTTTGGAGCGACAGCAACATATTTAGGGTCATTAATTTTAAGTAATTCATTTGAATTAAGGATAATTTCTGGAAGTATAATAATAATTTTCTCACTTCATATAATAGGATTAATTAATATAAAATTTTTAAATTATGAAAAAAGAATTAATACCAGTATAAAATCTGGAAATTTTAGTTCAATCTTAATTGGTATGGCGTTTGGTTTTGGTTGGACACCATGTATAGGACCAATACTAGGATCAATACTTGCGCTTGCTTCTATTGAGCAAAGTTTAGATAGAGGAATCTTGCTGTTGGTATTTTACTCTTTAGGCTTAGCCCTACCTTTTATTGCTTCTGGTTATTTGATACAACGTTTCATGGTAGTTACTAAAAATTTGAAATCAAAAATGATTACTATTTCAAGATTAGGAGGTGGTTTGCTGTTGATAACTGGTGTATTAATGATTACTAATCAATTACAGGCATTAGGATTTTATTTATTAAAATATTTTCCTATCCTTCAAAAATTTGGATAATTATGAAAATATATCAAATCGATTGTAGCGCAAGAAAGCAGGGATCAACCTCTAGAATGCTAGCAAAAAAAATTCTTGATAAAGTTAAACAAGAAAATGATGAGGTTATTTATAGAGATTTAGATGATGAGATGCTTTTTATTTCAGGACTCACTGAATCAGGAATGAAAATTGCCGAAACAGACCAAACTGAGCATCATAAAAAAATGTTTGAACTATCTGATAAGTTAGTCAATGAATTAAAAGAATGCGATATAATTATTATTTCTGTACCTATTTATAATTTTGGACCTCCAGCCACTCTAAAAGCTTGGGCAGATTTAGCAGCAAGAGCAAAACTAACATTTAAATACGGGGATGATGGAAGGCGAAAAGGTTTATTAGATGATAAGCAAGTTTATTTAGTAATTACTTCTGGTGGAACTAAAATACAAGGAAAGGAAGATTTTCTTACACCTTGGTTGATCCATATGCTCAATTTTTTTGGTATAAAGAAAATAGACGTCGTAGCAGCAGATCAAATGTCTATAGACTATGAAAAATCTATAAAAAATGCAGAAGAGAAAATAGATGCATTATTCAAAGATTAAATTTTCTTTTTAAATGTCTTAGTTTTCCTTCTGTGCTGTCAAAATCAATATAACAACCTTGTAAAAATCTTTCTCCTTCATTTGCATCATACATAGTCCTACCATGAAGTAATCTATAATTATTCATCATTAATAAGTCTCCACTTTTAAGTTTAAATTCAATTTTATAATTTGGGGAATTGTATAGTTCGGAAAGTTTACTTCTTGCTCTGTAAAACAAATCTAATTTTGACTTCTCTAATATTGGAGCATAATCTAATCTTGGACTAAATCTCACATATTTAAATTTCTTTTCGTCATCAAGTTTAATTAACTCTGAACTATCTTCTAAAATAATAGTGTTATCAGTAAATCTAAACTTAACTTTAACAGTGGATAGAATTTTATAAAAATCTTGATATTGTTCTCTAATTGTTTCACTTACATTGTAACCATCAACTAAAGTAGAGTTGCCACCCTGAACATCATTTGAAATACAATGCAATAATTGAATGCATGGAACTGGCTTTCTATAGGGGTTATCAGTGTGGGGTGAAAGTGCTAATGAGGTGTAAGCTAAATCATTTGGATTAGGTTTTGATTTAACATTAAAAAATTCACCAAAATTTGTTCTTCTGACACTCCCAATCGAATTTGCAAACTTTATAATATAATTTTCTGATACAGGCACATTTTCTAATATTACGAATCCATATTTATAAAAGGTAACAAGCAACTCATGCATAACTTTACTTTCAAATATTTCTTCATTAAATTTGAATTTTTGAATATTTTTAAAACTTGAATCCCACTTTATTTTATCAATTGATATTGGATCTAAGTTTTGTGATTTAAATTCCTTAATAATTTTTTTTTCTTCAATAGAATAACTGGTACCATCAGTAAAAAAAAAATTGATAATCCCATTGGACGCATTAATTTTATCAATACTAATATCATTATTCAAAGTAGTGGGATCAAATAGTCTTTGTTGTGTGGACTCGTCCAGTAATTCTGTAGTATTAATTCTCTCTCTTAACCAAAAAGGATGTATTTCTTCTCTATTATTACCATTATCAATAAAGACTTTTTTAGAATCAATTTCAATTTTCATTGTGTGGTAACTTTCTATTATATTTTATTATTTTCAAGAAAATTTATTTGTATAATATGAGAATTTTATTTAATACTTCATAGTAATGATAAGCAAAAAATCCGATAATTATAAGAAATATTATTTATTTTTAAAAAAGCTAGCTCACGATTTGACTAATTTTTATTACTCTAAGCTAAATAAAAAGTTTACAGTAAATAATAAGTTGAAAGGTAAGGGTTATGATCCTGTTACTAGTGCTGACAAGGCATTTGAAAAATTTATAAGGCAAAGAATTAATAAAAATTTTCCAAGTCACCAAATTGTAGGTGAGGAATTTGGTGTTAAAAAAACCAAAAGTGAGTTTTCATGGATAATTGATCCAATTGATGGAACTAGATCTTTTGTTGCAGGAAACCCTACGTGGAGCAATCTAATTTCTTTAAATTATAAAGGAGAGCCGAAGATTGGTTTGGCAAATTTTCCTAAAATGAAAAAATTTTATTTAAATCAAAATGATAAAAAAGCTTTTGTTTTTGAAAATGGAAAAAAAAGAAGCTTAAAAGTTAATAAGAAAATCACTTTTAATTATTTAAAAGCGGCAGCAGCCTTTCATGATCATCTGTCATTTGAAAAGCAAAAAAAAATATTAAAATTTATAAAAAAACTAAATTTTCCATGCTTTGATGCTTTAACATATTGTCAATTAGCTGAAGGCCGATTAGACCTTGTTGCTCAATGTGGCAATAAGATCTGGGATATCCACCCAATAATACCAATTATAAAAGCCTCTGGTGGAAAAATCTCAACTTGGGAAAATGAAGACGCTATAAAGGGTGGAAAAATTTTAGTTTCCAATAACTCAGCAAACCATAAAAAAATATTAAAATTATTGAAGCCTGCTACTTAAAAAAAGCATTTGTTCTTCAATACTATATAAGCTAAATTTTCTTTTAAATAATATAGGAGTGTTAAATGAATCATAAGTTTTTTTTCAAAATTATATTGACCTTTTTAATCGCTTTTGCCCCTTTACAATCACATGCAAAAACAATTAAGTGGTCGATGCAGGGAGATAGCTTAACATTAGATCCCCACGCACAAAACGAAGGACCAACAACTCAAGTATCAAGACAAGTTTATGAAACTCTAGTCACCAGAGGACTTGATATGAAGATTGGCCCTCAATTAGCAACTGAATGGAGAACTCAAGGACCTAATACATGGGTTTTTAAATTAAGAAATGATGTAAAATTTTCTGACGGAACACCATTTACTTCAGATGATGTTGTGTTTAGTATTTTAAGAGCAAAGCAGAGAACGTCTGATTTCAAAGAATATATAAGTACTATATCTGGCGTAAAAGCTGTAAATGATTACACTGTTGAAATTACTACAAGCAAACCAAATCCAATTCTTTTAAACCAATTGTCCAACATCTTCATAATGTCAAAAGAATGGAGCCAAGAGAATTTTGCTGTAATGGCACAAAATTGGGATGCAGGACAAGAAACATTTTCTGCAACTAATGCTATGGGTACAGGACCATTTAAAATTACATTAAGAGAGCCAAATACTAAAACTGTTTTTAAACGTAATAAAAAATGGTGGGGTTCAATGAAGGATGACAAAGTTACAGAAATTCATTTACTACCAATTAAAAATGCTGCAACAAGAGTTGCTGCACTATTATCTGGAGAAATAGATGTTGTAACAGACGCACCTGTCCAAGACTTAGCAAGAATAAAAAATTCTCCTGCTCACAAAGTTGAGAGTACAGCACAAATGAGAACAATATTTCTAGGTATGGATCAAAGTGCAGATAAATTGAGATCTGGTAACACTGGTGATAATCCTTTTAAAAAGAAGGCTGTAAGACAAGCTCTTTATCAAGCAATTGATATTGAAGCTATCAAGAAAAAAGTAATGAGAGGTTTAAGTGAGCCTGCTGGAATTATTACATTTCCTGGTGTGAATGGCTACACTACAGAACTTGATAAAAGACTTCCTTATGATGTGGATGCAGCAAAAAAACTTTTAGCAGATGCTGGTTATCCTAATGGCTTTGAAGTTGAGTTGAGATGTCCTAATGATAGATATGTAAACGATGAAGCAATATGTACTGCAGTTGTTGGTATGCTAGGAAAAATAGGTGTCAAAGTGAATTTATTTGCACAAACTAAAAGCAAACACTTTAAAGAACTAAAAGACAATCAAGGCGATTTTTATATGTTAGGATGGGGTGTTCCTACATTAGATAGTCACTATGTTTTTCATTACTTGTACGAGTCAGGAGCTAGCTGGAATAGAGTTAATTTTAGTAATGCTGAAGTTGATGCAGCAATAAGAGTTATGGAAGGTGAAGTAGATTTAGATAAAAGGAATGCTGCAATAGCAAAAGCTTGGAAAATAGTTAAAGATGATATCTCATATCTACCTTTACACCATCAAGTAATTTCGTGGGCTGCAAAAAGTGATGTAAATGTTCCGATAAGACCAAATAATGAACCTTTATTTCGTTTTGCTAGCTTTGAATAAATAATTCTTTACAAGCCCTTTAATAATAAAGGGCTTGTAATTAAAACTTCTTAAATTGATAAAATATTTTTTTAAAAGATTGTTTCAATCTGCAATGGTTATGCTTGTTGTAGCTTTTGTTTCATTTTCACTTTTTAATTTTGTTGGTGATCCGATTAATAATATGGTTGGAGAAGAAACTTCGGATGAGGAAAGGGCAGAATTAAGAGAAACATTAGGTTTATTAGACCCAATTCATATACAATTCACTAGATTTATAATTAATGCTTCTAAAGGAGAATTTGGAATCTCTTACCAACTTAGAAGACCAGTATCTGAATTGATTGTTGAAAGATTGCCTGCAACAATTGAATTAGTAATAATCTCTGCACTCATCGCCTTGGTTTCTGGCACTATATTAGGAGTTTATACTGGAATAAAAAGAAAAGGTTTTCTTAGTGATTTTATCTTAGCAGTTTCATTATTGGGTGTGTCTTTACCAACATTTGTAATTGGAATTTTATTTATATATCTTTTTGCAGTAATACTAGGAGTACTTCCATCATTTGGAAGGGGAGAAGTTGTAGATTTAGGTTTTTGGTCTACAGGATTTCTAACAATTTCTGGTTTGAAAGCTATTATATTACCTTCAGTGACTCTCAGTCTATTCCAAATGACTTATATTATAAGACTTGTAAGAGCAGAAATGATGGAGATACTTCAAACAGATTATATAAAGTTTGCAAGAGCAAGGGGCATTCCAGAGAGAAGCATAAATTATAAACATGCCTTAAAAAATGGACTTATACCAGTTATTACTATTGCAGGTATTAATATTGGAACATTAATTGCATTTTCAATAATTACTGAGACAGTATTTCAGTGGCCAGGAATGGGTTTTCTTTTTATCCAAGCAGTCCAATTTGTGGATATACCTATTATGTCTGCCTATTTAGTATTTATTGCTTTTGTATTTGTGATGATAAATTTTATTGTTGATATTCTTTACTATTTTATTGACCCTAGAATAAGAGTTAAAGGAGATACTGCTAGTGGATAACAGAAATCTAACTACATGGGAAAAGATTAAAGACTCGGAAATTTATTTTAGCTATATTAAATCTCCAACAGCAATAATTTCATCAATTCTATTAGTAATAATTTTTTTCTGCTCTTTCTTTGTAGAATTTATCACACCTTACAAACCATTTGACCCATCATCATTATCATTGATGGATGCCTTCACCCCTCCATCTTGGACAAGTGAAGGAAATTTAAAATTTTTAATTGGGACTGATGGTCAGGGTAGAGACATGCTATCAACTATTCTTTATGGATCTAGAATATCTTTAATTGTTGGTTTTGCTGCAATTATATTTAGTTTATTACTTGGGGTTACACTTGGATTGACTGCTGGCTTCTTTGGGGGAAAATATGAAATGATTGTTATGAGATTAACAGATGTACAATTAACAGTTCCAAGTATTTTAATGGCATTACTCGTAGATGGTATTGCAAGAGGAATTATATCAAGAGAGCTCCATGATGAAATGGCTATATATGTTTTAATTTTTGCAATAGGGATTTCAGAATGGCCCCAATTTGCAAGAGTGTCTCGAGCTGCAACATTAGTTGAAAAAAATAAAGATTATGTATCCGCCTCAACAATAATTGGTGTATCTAATTTAATAATAATGTTTAAACATATACTACCTAATATAATGAGACCTGTTCTAGTAATTGGGACTATTGGACTTGCATTAGCTATAATTGCTGAAGCAACACTCAGCTTTTTGGGAGTAGGGGTTCCTCCAACTACACCATCCTTAGGAACATTGATTAGGCTTGGAAACGACTTTTTATTTTCAGGAGAATGGTGGATAACTTTTTTTCCAGCAATTTTTCTTGTTGTTTTGGCGTTTTCTATAAATTTATTAGGAGATTGGATGCGAGATACCTTAAATCCAAAATTAAAAAAATGAGTTTTTTAAGAATAAACAATTTAAGCATTGACTATAAGCTTAGAAAAGAAACTGTTAATGCAGCTAAAAGTATCAATATTGAGATAAATCGTGGAGAAATTGTTGGATTAGTTGGTGAATCTGGTTCAGGAAAAAGCACTGTTGCAAATGCAATAATAGACTTAATTGATGAACCAGGCAAGATATCAAGCGGATCAATATATCTTGGTGATATTAATCTTAGTGAGAGTAAAAATAATGTTATTAATTTAAGAGGAAAAAAAATTGGATTTATTTTTCAAGACCCACAAACCTCTCTTAATCCTATTCTTACAATAGGACAGCAACTGATTGAAACTATACAAACTCATATAAAGATAAGTATGATTGATGCAAAAAATAAAGCGATTAATCTTTTGAAAGAAGTTGGAATTAAAGATGCGGAAAATAGATTTAATGATTATCCACATCAATTTTCAGGTGGTATGAGGCAGAGAGTAGTAATATCTTTATCTTTATGTTGTGAACCTGAATTACTTATAGCAGACGAACCAACAACTGCTTTAGATGTTTCTATTCAATCTCAAATACTAGAACTTATAAAAAAACTCACAAAAGAGAGAAATCTAGCAGTTATATTAATTACTCACGATATGGGTGTTATAGCTGAAACAACAAATAGAGTAGCTGTTATGAAAAATGGTAATTTAGTAGAGATAGGTACTACAAAACAAATTTTAACTGATCCAAATGAATTATATACTAAAAGTCTTGTTAGTTCAGTGCCTCCAACTAACAAAAAAATTTCAAGATTTAAAATTACACAAACTGACAACAAAAATCAAAAGAATGTAAATATTAAAATATTAAATAGATGGAATAAAAGAGAAATACTAAATCAAGACTTAATTCAAATTAGAAATCTTAGTAAAAATTTTAATGAGGGTTTTTTTACTGAAAAAAATCAAAATAATATTTTAGCAGTAGATGATGTTTCCTTCAATATACAAGAAGGAAAGTCATTTGGACTTGTCGGGGAGAGTGGTAGTGGTAAGACAACTATAGCAAAGATGATTGTTAATTTATTTAAACCATCTTCAGGAGATATTTATTTTGATAAAACTTGTATTAATAAAATAACTAATAACAAAGAATTGTTAAAATATAGAAAACAAATCCAAATGATTTTTCAAGATCCATATTCTTCTTTGAATGGAAGACTAAAAGTTAAGGACATTATTGCAGAGCCAATTAAATTACATGACCCTAAAATTTTACCTAAAGAAATTGATAGTTATATACACGATTTATTAGAGTCTGTTGAACTATCACAAACATCATCAGAACGATATCCACATGAATTTTCGGGAGGACAAAGACAAAGAATATCTATTGCAAGAGCTTTGGCAACAAAACCAAGATTGCTAGTTTGTGATGAACCGACTTCAGCATTAGATGTGAGTATTCAGGCCCAGATACTAAATTTATTGAAAGATTTGCAAGAACAACTGAATTTAACAATACTTTTCATTAGTCACGATTTACCAGTGGTTAGACAAATGTGTGATTATATTGGAGTATTAAGAAATGGAAAATTATGTGAAGTTTCAGAAACAGAGGAACTATTTAAAAAACCAAATCATGAGTATACTAAAGAGTTATTAAGATTAATGCCAAAAATAGAAACAATTCATAACTAAGGAGGAAAAATGGCTGTTTTTAAAATGATAGAAGAAACCGAAGCTACTGGAAAAGTAAAAGAAGTATTCGAAGATATAAAAAAAAAAAGAAATACTGATTACATAAATAACTTCTGGAAAATGCTTGCAAATAATCCAGATACATTAGAGAGGACCTGGACATCACTTCAACAAGTAATGAAGAAGGGTGCGTTAGATGAAATGACGAAAGAACTAATTTATGTTGCAGTTTCTATGACTAATAGTTGTGAATATTGTATTAAGTCTCACAGTATTGCAGCAAAAATAAAGGGAGCATCTACTGAGATGCTTAGTGAATTAATTGCAGTTGTTGCTATGGCAAATGAAACAAATAGATTAGTTGAAGCTTATCAAGTTAAAGTAGATAAAGTATATGAATAATTAATCTATTGGGTAATCCCAAGCATCCCCACCTATAACTTTTGAAATTGCAGAAAAATCTTTTGTGCCATTGCCATCTTCACAAAATTTAGAATAAATATCTAATGCCATTTTACCAAGAGGAGTTGTTGCATTAACTTCTTCAGCACATTCATTTGCTAATTTTAAGTCTTTATTCATCATTCCTGC
>CEOF01108781.1_pt1 | contig 11489 bp, 16 predicted proteins | sample 361311 | NCBI WGS metagenome assembly CEOF01 (sample SAMEA2619667, study PRJEB7988) | marine metagenome | biome: marine biome (ENVO:00000447); feature: surface water layer (ENVO:00002042); material: "saline water (ENVO:00002010), including plankton (ENVO:xxxxxxxx)" | depth 5 m
GTGTAATGACTTGCTTCCGCTACACTAATACATGCCAATTCATTATTAACATAAACCATCCAAGTTTCACCATCAATATTATCTGGGTCATATTTTTCGTATGAGATACTATCATTGCCTTCTTTAAAAGACAATTCTCTAAACGATTCTATTTCTGACCTTTTATCTGGTGTATATGTTCTTATTTCATAGCCAAACATTCTATATCTTCTTGTGATTTCAAAGTCCATACTAAAGCAATTCTATTTTCAGTTCCACGATTTTCCACCGAATGTTTGAAACCAGTATTAAGAAAATATACTGAACCATCTGCTGGCAAATTATACTCTTGTTTTTCTCCGTTATACCAAAAGAAATTTGTTGTTCCTTCTGTGCCTGATATAGGACATATACAACGAACACCATATGAGGGGTCATAATCTATATGAGGAGAGATATCTTTGCCCGGCTCTAGTAAATGTATCCTAGCTCGACAAACCTCTGCTTTAAAGTTATTCTTTATCGCGTGTTCAAAGTAACTTCCTTTGTAGGCATTTAAGGGATAGTCCCACAACATCTCGTTTGCAGTAGGGGGTAAGTTTGCACCCTTTGCCTTTTTGTTTCTAACTCTTTCTATTTTACTTTTACCAAGGTCTTCTATCTCAAAGTCCTCTGCCTTTTTCATGTCTTCTGGTGACATAGACATCAAAGGTATTTCATGTAAGGTACTATAAATCTGTGATAAGAAATCTTGGTCATGTAACTTTGTGATGCCTGGATTTGCATCATAAATGTTTTGCCATTTATCACCTATATAAGTAAGTTCTTCTTTCATACGATTGATATCAAATTTAATATTTGGTATCGGCGCACACGCTGGTAAATCTCTTTTTTTAAGCATTTTTTAATAACCGAATAATTTTTCCCCCTATATCCCAAGGATGAAAGTCCCAACTCCAAGGTTCGTCATGATGTTTCGCGTGAAACCCTTCACCGAATGTAACTAACCCCAACCAATAATCACTTCTAGGTTTACCACCTCTATGTGAATGAATAAAAACCAATGACCCTATCAATTTAGCAAATCCAGCAGGAGCCAACCAAGCGTATATCACTGCATATGGGTCAATTAAAAAAAGACACACTCCAAACAGTAATATAAAGTGCCAGTAATATCGATGTTGTGTCTTGCATAATTCATTCCTCAACAAATCCTTCTTTACATACCACATTTTAGGTAAAGACATCACTTGTGAGTAATAACAACGAATAAATCCTTGATACTCTGGTGAGTGTGGGTCTTTATCTGTATCCGCGTGTATATGATGTTCTCTATGTTGTGCTACCCAAGCTAAAGCGGGGCCAACCATCATAATATGGGCAAAAAACATCATAACATATTCCAGCCATTTAGAACATTTGAAACTATAGTGACTCCAGTATCGATGATACCCCATTGTGATACCAAAAGTCATAATTCCAAAGTACATAAATGCACAAATCGCCCAAGTTACAGGTGTACCAATAAAAAACATTGGAATTACTGAAATCTGAGCAATAGTCTGGCCAACCAGTAAACTGGTTGGTGTTGGTCTTAAAATTTTGTCAATTATCTTCATCATAACAATATTTATATTGCCAAACGGAGCGCCGGATATAAATACGGCTATAGTTACATACTATAACATAATTGAGAGAGGAAGTCAAGCGAATTCCTTAGTTTGGTAATGGTTTGTTTAACATTCCACAGAGAGGAGAAAAATGAGATTTACGAGACATGTCTGCTTGATATTGGGCGGTCTTATGATAGCGGGCCAAGCTTTTGCTACAGATACTACTAGCGAGGTTACCACAACTACTACAAGTACTGTCAATAGCACTACTAACAACACGAACACCAACGCTAACACCAATAACAACACGACTAATTACACTGGCACAAATACCAATACTAATACGAATAATAACACTAATGCCACTACTTACACTGGCACGAATACGAATAATAATACCAATTCCAACACCAATGTAAATACGACCACATATACTGGGACTAGTACCAATACCAACAACAATAATAACAATACAACTTATACTGGCACTAGCACTAACACTAATATCAACACTAATAATAATACGATTAATAGTACTAGTAATAACACCAATACTAACAATAACAATAGTACTGTTAATCAGACGGTAAACCAAACAAATACTAATAATAATACTAGTAATGTTACTTCCAATAGCACAAGCAATAACAATAGTAATATTACTAATAATACTACGACTGATAATACCAATACCAACAACAATAATAATACTTCAACAAGTGATTCTAATGTTACATCAAATAACAGGAATGAAAATGTAAATACGAATAACTCAAACCAGAAGATTACACAAGAGATAAAGTCGCCGCCTCCAAGTGCGATTGCGCCGGCAATAGGTGGGTCTTATTCACAGGATTTGTGTACAACTGGTGTTGGTGGTGCGGTACAAACACAAGTGTTTGGTATTAGTGCTGGTAAAACAGTACGAGATGAAAACTGCGAAAGGATTAAATTAAGCCGTGGCTTATATGACATGGGGATGAAGGTGGCTGCTGTATCTTTGATGTGCCAAGATGCTCGCGTATTCAATGCGATGCTCATGGCCGGCACGCCCTGCCCGTTCAGAGGTAAAATTGGTGACGAAGCTCTAACTGCATGGGAAGTGCAACCAGACTTGGCACCAGAAGAGGCCCTCATTGCACAGGATGGTGTTACTGGTATGTATAGAAATGATAAAGGTGAGGAAGTAGAATATAGAGTACATCGAAAAGAAGACTTCTGTTCTGTGAATCCAAATGAGGATATATGTAAAAATGAAGAATAAGGATATCCAACATGGAACCAGTATCAACCGCATTGGCGGGAATTGCTTTAGTACAACAGAGTGTGGAGTTTATAAAACGAAATATTAATACTGCTCAAGACATAAGTCAAATTTTTGATATGGTTGACAATGCATTAAACGGTCAACAACAAATCAATAAAGATAGGTGGGGAAACAAGACTATGATGGGTCAGCACAAAAGTGCGGCCCATGCCGTAATTGATGCAAAGTTGGCTAACGAACAAATTGAAGAAATGAAAAACCTTATTGACTACAGATTTGGTTTTGGTACTTGGCAAGAAATATTAAAACTAAGAGCAGATAGAATTAGAGAAGAAAGGGAAGAGGAAGAAAGAATAATAAGAGAAAAAAGAGCATCAAGAAAACAAACTATGGCAACATTGCAAATTATGGGAATTGCTGGTGGTGCTATAGTTACAACATTCTTATTTACTTTCATGATAATAAAAATATGGTAAAGATAACAGGTACAATGTTGGGAGTAGCAGTAGTATTATTATACTTTGCACTACAAGCAGCGCCAGCGTTTGCAGACTATACCGCGCCTCCTTCAGATGCGACTTCTCATAGTATATGTGATGACTGTTACGCGACTGTGCCACTAGGACATAGTTTTCCTTTCTATGGAGAGACCTTTACTACTTCTTACATGATGGCAAACGGTGTTGTCATGTTTAGAAATCCAGCAACATATGGTTTACAAAATTGGCCTAATAAGGGTTGGTGTTGTGACGGAATGGAAATTGCAAACATAGCTGCTAACAATGAACAAAAATTTAGTTTTGCAATAGCACCCTTCTGGACAGACCTAATACAAAAAGATAATGATGGAGGATTCTATTCCAAGACAGGTACAACAGGAACAAAATATTGGTGGCATAGAATAGAAGAATACAATAAGAACCATGAAAATAATATCAGTTTAGAAATATTACCAAGTGGTGATTACGCCATGGAGTATGGTGATTTGAAGATTAACAATCACAGTATAACCATAGGTATAATGGGCGACCTAACACAAGACGAATTTGTTCAACACGAATTCTATGCCAAGTCAAACCAAACTAATTACATCTACGGTACAGCGGCAGGAAATGCTGGGACTAAAGCATATCAAAGTGAAGGTTTAGCTTGTGCATATGACCCATTATCAAGTCAACAATGTGATGGTTACGCGGCTGCATACTTATCACAACAATGTTCACAAAATCCACTATATGACCAACAATGTACTGGATACGCAGATGCATTTTTCAACCAACAATGTGATAGTGATTCATTCTATTCAACTGAATGTGATGGTTACACAGATGCATACAATGATTTACAGTGCGACCTAGACCCATTATATACAGATACATGTGATGGATATTACGAAGCGTTCATAGAAGAACAACTGGCAGAAATGGAAGAAACGGAGGATTGGTTCACAGATGAAGAAGAAGAACAAATGTACGGATACATCGATGAAGAAGATGGAATCGGAGGCATGGTGGAAGAAGACGAATTCTTCACAGGACTTCCAGAAGAGTTCTTTATGGAAGAACAGGGAATCGACCTTTTCGCCTCATCCGATTTTGACCTCGTGTTCATCGAAGACGAGAGTTTTCTCGCCTTGTCCCTTGATGAACTTCCAGAAATTATCGCGGAGGAACTTCAAACCAGCCCAATGGAGGAAATTGAACTTGCAGTAGAGGAAACTGAAGAGTATCTTGAGGAATTATTTGAAGAAGAACCAGAAATCTTTGAAGAATTGTTTGAAGAGGACTTTTTAGAACCAGAAGAAGAGATTGAAGAGATAATTGAAGAAGAATTTATTGAAGAAGAACTTGAAGAGACTATTTTGGAGGAAGAAACGGTAGAAGAGACCAGTGATACCCCCACTGAGTCAAAAACTTCACCACTTGCGACAAGAATTGCGTTGGCACAGACCAGAAATGCATTAAAAGTGAGTAAAAATGCAGTTTCAATGAGTCAAGAGTCATCAAAAGGTAGTAATAGTGGTGGACAGTCACAAGAAAGTGGTCAAAATCAATCGGGAGGATCAAATTTTGCTTCCGATTCTGGGCCAGGCACGATTTCACAAACTATCGGAACTGCTCAAAACGACCAACAAAGTGCTTCTTACTCATCACAAAACAGTGTAAGCGCGATGAACCAACAATTTTTTAGTGCAGACACACAACTTTTCTCAAGTATGAGTGGAATTACAGTAGAAACTTTAGAAACACAAGATATGTCAGTAGATACACAGTCAGAACAAATGCAAATGGAGATAGAAAATAATTTACTCTCTACAGGAAACCCAGTTGTGGGTGTAACAATTATTCCAGTAGAGACAGTGACGGTACAACCAAAGCAAGAAACGCCACAAAAATCTCTTGCCGAGGTTATTTCAGAAAGAGTGGCACAACAAAAGATGGAAAATTCCAACAAAGTTGCTTCGGGACAAACGCAAGCAATCGTTTCACTTCAAAGTTCTATAGATTTGGGTTCATATTACGAAACAAGTCTATCAGATGGAGACTTCTATAATGTCAACTACATTGTTTATGAAAATAGACTTGACGATAACGCACGATTGATGTACAATTTGTCTAAGAGTAATCACGGAACTATCCGTAAAATGATTAGGAGTCAGTACGAATGAGCACAGAAATAGATGTTGGTGGAATAAAAATAAAGGGTGGGAGACTTTTTATGGTCTTAACTGCACTTGCTACACTAATTGGTTCCCTGTATGGTGCATTTGAGGTCTATAAGACTTATCAAGACATGCAAGAAGCTATAGGGACATATGAAGCACCAGATTTGTCGGGTATAGAAGAGAGAATATCAATCCTAGAAGAAAGAATTGAGTCTCAGAACACTACTTTAGCGGCGCAAGAGTCCATAACAAGTCTATCCAGAGAGTCTATAAATAGAATAGACGGAGATATGCAATCTCTGTTCTCGGATGTTAGAGCGTCCGATAAGAGACTATATGAACTTGAAAGAGATACCAGTAAGGAACTTATTGAAATCAGAAAATCTATACGAACACAGATTGAAGAGGCGCTTGAAAATCCGTTGTCTAACACGCAATAGTTATAATGGAGAAATGAATGGCTAGAAAATGGAGCGCGGTACATGTACATGAACCGACTAAAAAGGGTACATCTCAAGGTATCGGTGGGCGAGGGCGTAGTGTGAAGATTAATACTTCCACGATGAACAAAAACAAAAAAAGGTCTTACAAGAAATATAGGGGACAGGGGAGATAAAATGCCCACACTATCAGCAGATGATATGCGAAAGAAGTCTTCCGCTGGCGATTACGCTGGTAACACGCGGTTAGACATATTCGACTTAAAGATAAAAGACAAAAAACCATTTGTCATAGGGTCATCTGCGTCCGGCACAAAAGTAATCGGCATATCTTATGATAGAAAAACCGAAATACTTACATATAAAAACAACTCAAAGAAAACGGTAGAAGCAAGACGAGCACAGGTATTCAAAGATAAAGACTTTGGTGGCGGTGGTGGTTCTGGTGGTGGGTCAGCGGATACAGACCGTACCGAATCACTACAGTGTTTTTATAATGCGTATGTATTCAATATAAAGAAGTCAACATGTGCATCCGTATCCCCAGCACAACTTAAATCCGCATCAGAGTTCGCCCACACATCACATGGATTACAAGACTGTCTAAACAAAGGGCCTGCTGATTGGATTGAAACGGATGTTTATATAAAGACTGCAAATAAACTTTGGGAAAAGTATGGTAGGAGAATGACCAAAAACGGAAAAGTACATTTCCATAGAGGGTCACCTTTCATGAAAGGACTATATGATGCCAAGGCAGAATGTCATAAGATAGATAAAGCGTCAGATAACCCACAAGCGCCAGGTTCATTTTCACATGACAAATGGAACCCAGGCGATATATGGGCAACTACATTTGGTTCTTTAGAAACCCCCTTATCAGAAAGCACATCTAGTTGGGGAGACTTGCAAGCAGAAGTAATGAGACTCGCAAAGGCGGGTAAACTTCTTGGTATATCACTCAAGAAACTAGGTAAGGGTTCGCCTGCAACCGCGAAAGAGTTCAATACCCCGAAACAAATAGCGAACAGAGATACATTTACATACGGTAGTTTCAAGTTCGGTAAAACTGGGGACTTCTTTAGTTCTCAAGACATCTACATAGATACTAATGGTGGTGAGATACAATTCAGAACATTTGGTGGCGACACTTCATGGCAGGGTGAGATAAAAGGCGGTTCTGCAGCTGGTGGTAAGATAGGTGGAGGTAATGTAGACTTCTACTGTAAACAAATATTCAATAATGACATTTACAATGGTAAAGGTTCTGAAAAAGCATTTCTATCTTCTATCAAGACGGATAAGAAGTGGCCATCAAAGGCATATCAACTTTACAAGAAACATAACTCCAAAAGTAAACCATCAATAGACCTAGTATCGGAAAAGGTCTTTCTACAAGAGTGGGCAAACCACGAACAAGGTGACAACTTTAGAATGTCTAAGTCTATCTGTCTAATGTTCATAGAAGCATTTGCATCAACTGGTACAAGTAAGGCAAAACAACATGACCTTATAACAAAGATGTTTAGATACGCGAGTTCAGATGTTGACCAATCTTCTTTCTTTGTGAAGATAAGTTAGTATAAATAATACTGTACCAATCGGTACTCCATAAGTCATGGGTGAAAAGACTACATTCGTTCATCCACCCTAAATGTAGCGGTGGACGGAAGTAGGCAATTCCGCCGAAGGAACGCATCTCTTAATACAGGAGGTGTTAAATGACTACACAGCTAAACTACAGAGGCGTTAAATATAACGGAACTATAACTCATAAGACAATTGAGTCTCAAGAGATGTTATATCGTGGCGTCAAACATAATCCCACTCAAAGAGAGCAATGGATTCCTGCTACATCTGGAATCTATCGTGGTTCTAAGTGGAGCGTGTAAGCTAAAAAAAAGGGCAGCGCGAAGCTGCCCTTTTATCCATTTGTGTTCGGTTAACGGTTCTTGTTAAACTCTTAGGCTACTAGACCTCTAGTAGCAGCAAGAGCTTTATATCCAGCGGCAATAATTGCCCTAGACGGTGTTCCCAAACGGTATCTAGAGACACCTTTACGATCATTGCCATTCCTGTCAACATACGCTGGGGTTTTGTTTAAATAAATGGCGAAACCGTTCTGTCGAAGGTGTGTTACCAATGCTCTAGCATTAGTTACGCCAAACCTATTTTTCATTTCATTCGCAGTCAGACCATTGTCTGATTTTTGCAAGGCTGAAATAACCTTTGTCGCTTGTGAAGTTTTTTTCATACTATACTCCGTTTCAATAATAAAGTTAACTTAAATGTTAACCGCCCACAAATTCATTTATTCGCATCGTAACAAAAGTTCGGTGCGTATGAAAGACAAATCTTTTCGTTCTTTCACTCTGCTGTTGGTGTATTTGATTTATGCACACCACCAGATTTTGATGTTTTAATTGTAACATCTAAGTCTTGGTCTTTTGGTAGTTCAGCGATGAGGTTTATTCTACCGCTACATGCACTTATCATTATACACACAATCAAGATACTAATGTACTTCATTGTTTTATCCTTCTAATAGTGGGCAGTTTAAGTTGAAGAGAGGTGCCCAGCTCTCTGTGTCTATCTGTACTATGTGAGGCCATCACTGCCCTCATAATAGATAGACTTGAGCCTTTTTCGGTCTGTGTGTTACCAGCGGCTTTGTGCTCAGGCCTCCTTAGTTTTAACGACCTACTCTGCATTGTACTCGTAGTACCGTCATTCAGTCGAGGCAGTTTATCTTGTGACAGGATGGAGTCTATGCCTAGGACTACAACTGTGTAATTGGAGCGGCGTCTAGGAGTTTCACCTAACCTTGTTCGCTGGAAACGAATTGTACGAATACCGTCCACCGCATGTTTATTTATACAACTTTCAACCATTATACTGATCTTTTATGCAAATGTCAAGCGTTTTTTGCATTTTTTTATCTTTTATTAATTGCTTTATAAATGTGTCGTAGTTTTGTTGGAACTGTTTCTTATGATACTTTTCCTTAATCATCAAGAAGTCCCCAAGGTTACACTCACTACCTTCAACATAAGGAATCTTATGAGCACATTGGGTCTCAGTTATCAGACACCTTTCTGGTTCATCAATTATACCAGCATCATATAAATCTAGTTCCACTTGACAACACTTTTTCTGTCTCATAAATTGCTTTTCTTGAAGAGATTTTGAAGCAACCCTCTTATCACTTTGTCTTGTAATGTATCGGTCAACATCAAACTCCTCTAGAAACCACTCTACAACTTGTTGCATAGAATCCAGTTTACCCCAATGACTAGTAAAAGTATCAAATTGACTAGCGTAGGTAACCTTACCATCTACCAAATCAGTCCACCTCTCACTATCCTCATCATAAATTGTTTGCCAAGCATCAGCAAAAGCAGAATAGAATTCGTCATAGTCATTTATCGTGTAATTACCAAGAGTACTATGTAACCAAGTAAAGACGCGGATTTCTTTTGACTTTAACCTGTTCTTAGAAAATCGTCCATCTCGTCTTTTTGATTCCCTTAATCGAAGTAGGGTATTAAAGAAGTCGTTCATCTTCTTGCTTTCCCACTTTCCAACATCAAACATTTTTTCTAAATCTTGGTGTGTGTGAGAAACCAATTTTCCTTCTGAAAGCACATAGTGAATCCTTGAAGTTAGTTCTTCCAATGCGAGTCTTGAATTTTTTTCCTCTATGTTAACAAACCTTTCAACATTTAGACCAGATGGTTCAAAGAAAAGGTGTCTAGGTTCATCCCCTCGACCATCAACAAACCCTCTAATACCACAAGCAACATCCGTCATACCAAAAGCATTTAATTGCTCTTGTGGTTTGACTTCTGTGGTTATGTTTATTGTTCTAAAAAGATGTCCTCTGTCATAATTACTCAATCCTTTATAAACATCAAAAGATAATTCTGCATCCATAAAAGCTTTCTGTTCCTCATCCATCAAACTGTTCCAAACAACAGAATCCCCACATGGAGTCTTAATAACCAATGCCCCATCTACAAAAGCTTTAATCGCTCGTTTACGGTGACCACCATCCACAGACGCAAAGACAAAATATAGATCGTCTTCCATTTCCGCAAGAATAATTGTACCTAAACCAATGGAGTCCCACAAAATAGACTCTATAATCCCAGCATACTTTTCATTCCACTCTGGAGCATCAGGCCTACCATGAAAAGTTTTTACTGGAGGCCGTTGGGGAAGAGGGTTACAGTTAGTATTACGGGCACAAAGACCATCTTTACCATCGCCAAACCATTCCCGAATAGTCATACGAACAACTCTATGTCGTTTTTTCCGCGATTCTGCTACCGCCGAACGCCTTTCTTTACGACTACCACAAACCTTTTTCCACTCGTTACCAACTTTTACCCTTACAGTTTTCATTTTCCAATATCCTTTATATTAGACTTACCGATTACTTGATACGCACCTTTATTGTATGCCGGTGCAACCGTGTACCCAGATGAAATTTCTTGCTTCTCGCGTAACCACTTATCATCCTTAGTGCCACTTGTTGGGGCAAAGGAATCTAGTGAAGGGTACTTACGCCTGTGTTCGTTCATCTCTTCAATACGATTATGAGACACTTGCAAAGGTTTAGACTCAAAGGTAGTCTTGCGCTTGGACGGATTGTTCTTCTTATACGCCCTACGCTTACGACCAGAGTAGTCATACCTCAGACTACCACCCATGTTCATCATACCCACGCTTACTCTCCGTACTCTTCCCAAATGTCAGGCAATGCCCAACCCATTAATAAAAATCCCATCATTGAAAAAGCAAGACATTGGTTAATCGTCATCGTGTTCTGTTCTAATCCACCAACGGCACCCATCACAATAAATAATCCTAATACAAATCTCATCATTTAGCCACTCCATGTTCATTAATATTTGCTGTCAAAAATTCTTGTTCCTCTAGGCACTCCCAGAGTAATTTACTTTCGAGGCGATACGCCTCTTTCTCCCAAGGCTGGTCAAGGTATTTTACTTTACGCGATATTACTTTTTTCTTCCATCGCGTTCTACCCCATTTGCCACTACCAACCTCTTCCATCTCGAGCAAGACATACTGCTTGAGGTGAACAAATTCATGCATGACACATTTGATAAAGTCTATCAAGTTCAAGTCTTTTGATATTTCGATTTTGAATTTCCGTGGGGACTTGCCAACATAATCATCGGGTTCAGCAGAGTCATCTGTACAATAACCAATCGAGGTATCATCTTTAAAATTTCTAATGTGAACATCCACATCAAGCTTTCGTATATTAGGTAGAAGACGATTCATGCCAAATCGAACAGTTCCAAAGACCAGTTGTTTTTGATATCTATTTCCACCTGTCACACGAAGACACAGACTCACGGCTGTGGTGCCTCCTCTAACATCTTGTTTGCATACTCGGCGGCCTGGTCAGCGGTCATGCCCATTTCAAGACCTTCCTCATAGTATCGCTCTAGAAATGCTTCAGTAAAATGACAACTCATTAAGCAATCGCCTCTAGT
>CEOF01104601.1_pt1 | contig 11478 bp, 4 predicted proteins | sample 361311 | NCBI WGS metagenome assembly CEOF01 (sample SAMEA2619667, study PRJEB7988) | marine metagenome | biome: marine biome (ENVO:00000447); feature: surface water layer (ENVO:00002042); material: "saline water (ENVO:00002010), including plankton (ENVO:xxxxxxxx)" | depth 5 m
GAATCCAACATTACTTAAGGTGGAACCGTCTCCAAGGAATGATGTTGCCTTTATTATTCCTTCAACGTCTAATTTAGAACTGGATCTTGGTAGAGTTGTTCCAATTCCCACAGAATCACCTGCACCAACAAGTGACATTGTGATAAGTCTATCTTTGTTTATCTTAAATGCATTAATTCCAGATACATCATTTGCAGAGAATATGTCACTAGTTGCATCATTTACAACATCTAGTAATGTGCCGGTGCTTCCTACAACTTGGAAGGCACTCTTTGCTGCACCTACATCAACTCTTAATTTGTAATGATTAAAGTTTGTAGTTCCAATTCCAACACTACCTAAGAAAGTAGATACTCCAGTTACATTAAGATCCTTAAATGTTGATGTCGCACTAGTGCTAATACCAGTTGGAATATTAGTTAGTGCAGAACCATCACCATAGAGTTGATAGGCAGATACAATACCAACACTTAACTTAGCAGTGTTACCTACACCAACAGCAGCATTTGGATTTGTGGTTCCGATACCAACGTTGAAGTCACCATTACCAGTAATCCAACGATTATCTTTAACACCAATGGCCAAGAAATTAGAATCATTTTGTAATACATTCCTAACACAACTACCAATTAATACGTTGTTGCTTCCTGATTGAGTAGAGTCACCTGCTTTATGTCCTAAAAAAGTATTATCACAACCACAAGACATACTACTACCAGCATTATCACCAAAGGCAGAGTTTCGATCTCCACGACCACAACAACCAACTCTCTTTAATGAACTCACTCCAAAAGCAGTATTATTATTAGCACATACTCCTTGGAATCCAGAATAAGCTCCGAAGAAAAGGTTACAACAACCATTGATCAGGGTTCTGCCAGCTATGTATCCCATGGCTATGTTGTTATGACCAGTGGTTTGAGAGCAAAGAGCATCCTTACCAAGTCCAATATTATAAGTTCCGTTGCTCTGTAAACATCTTCCAGCATTTTGACCAATGAAGATAGTATGATCACCTCCATTCAATGCTTCACCAGCATTACATCCAATTAGTACATTGAAGCAAGTATCGGCATCTTTTGCTGCACCAGCACCTGTTCCTGCGACTAAGTTTCCTTGATCGTCTTGTGTGAATCCAACACCAGTTAAACAAGAACCATCACCACAGAATTTAGTGGCACTTACGATACCTGATGCATATGCAGTCGCAATACCAGCAAGAGTTACGTTAAAGGAACTATCACCAGTTATCCATCTATTATCAATCACTCCAATTGCTAATTGACAATCTCCAGTTGAACTAGCAACTCCAACACTGTGTCCAATTGCAATGTTATAACTTCCAGTGGTTACATCACGGTTTGCGAAACATCCAAATTGAATATTATGGTCTCCTCCTGTGCTAAGACATCTACCTGACCAAAGACCCATCGAAATGTTATGGCAAGTTGATCCATTGGATGTATTACCATATCCTGCATATCTTCCAAGAGCGATATTATCATTTCCAGTTACATTTGCTTTTCCTGCTTGATCTCCAAATATAACGTTGTAACAACCTGTGGTTAAACATGCACCAGCATTCTGACCGATGATAACGTTATCATCACCATCAGTTACTGATCCACCTGCAAATCCTCCAATTAATGTATTCGTAGTAGCAGAGGTTATACTGCATCCTGCACTACATCCAAGCAGAATGTTTCGGTTACCAGTGCTTATCTTATTTCCTGCATCTTTACCAAATAAAATGTTGTATGAACCAAAACCATTTGCACCATCTGCATATGTGCCATCACCTATTGCGATGTTATGAGTTCCACTGGTATTTGTTCTACCTGCACACCATCCAAGGAAAACATTACAACCTCCCGATTGAGTATTAGAACCAGCTATATTTCCTATGAAAACATTACGATCACCTTCATCAATACAAGTACCTGCACCATTACCTATTGCGACATTATGACAACCATCTTTTCCACTTGCACCTACTCCACGACCAGCACCAGAACCTAAGAATATATTATCATTACCATTAGCATTTCTTCCTGCATAATTTCCCATGAAAATACTGCAAGTTGGATTTGCACACTGACCTGCTCTACAACCAAGAATAGTATTATATTGACCACTTGTTAAACATTTGCTACCACTTTCTTTACCAATTAATATGTTTTTATCACCTGAGTTCAATGAGCATCCAGCACTAAAACCAATACCTACATTAAAACATGTATCAGAATCACTTGCATTTCCAGATCCAGTGCCCAAGTAAATATTTTCTTGTGCATCCTTTACTGATACAGTGACTGTTGCAACACCAGCAGCTCCGGTATTTGCAGCTGCAGAAACTATGTCTCCAACAAAGTTTAATGTTGATACACTACCTGCGGTTCCAACTGTGCTTCCTTCATCTTTAACAGTAAGACCACCAATCGCTCCAGTTCCTTCTGCGGTGATTCCAGTTAAATATTGACCATCTCCATAATATGTTACAACTCCAGTTATTGCTGTAACGATTCCAGTTGATACCTTTACAGATCCTAGAGTTGAAGCAGCTGATACTTTTAAATTTTGGAAGTCAGCTACATCAGTCGGTCCTCCTTGTCCTGCAGCGTCAGTCACATAAATGACACCAACCATAGCACCAGCATGACTTGTGCAAACATATTTCAGTTCTGTAGGAGCATCAAATGGAACATCAAATGTTACTGTACCAACCGAAACACTACTACCACCACCACTATATGTTACACCATCGGTATATGCACTATTATCTGTTTTTCTTATTTGGAAAGGATGACCACTAGCATTTAAAACAAATTCATATTTTTGACCTCTTTGCAAATAAATTGTGGGATCATCTGTAGATGATAAATTACCTGGACCTGTAAATTCATAGTGATCTGAAGCATCATTAGTTACAGACCAAGATGATGTCAATGTTGAAATACCAGCAGTTGAAGCAAATGCAACTTGACCTGGTGATGTACCTCCACCAACACCAGTTAAGTTAGAACCATCACCATAGAACTTTGTTGCAGTTACAACACCAACTGCTAATACTGCATCATTACTTGTAAGAGCACCAGTGCCAGTAGGATCAATAGTTCCGATACCAACGTCACCAGTGTTTCTTATTGTTAGTCTCTCTCTAGCAAAAGCTGAGCCATCCACTGCTGTATGGAAGGACAATTTTGTTGGCATGTCTGCTGTTGCACTTGGTGTGCCATCAACAGTTGCTTTTATAGCAGCACCACCATTTGCAAAATCACTTCCATCATCTCCAATGAAGAATATCGTACCTAGTTCATCTCCATTTTGTACAAGACCTTTACCAGAAGGATCAGTGGATCTTGATTTAACAAACCTAAGACTCGATGCAGCTGCATCTGCACTAAATCTAAAAATGCCAAGAGTAGAAGAACTAGCATCAGTTCCTACTTGTTGAACACTAGGATTATAATTATATGCTAATGCAAGTGAAGTACTATATCCAACGTGTAATAAATCAGTGGTAACTGAACCTGCAACTCCAATATTTGATTGGAATGTTGCGATACCAGTTACAACTAATTTTGATAAATCACCAATAGTATCAGCACTAATACCAGAAAGACTAGAACCATCTCCAAAAAACTTTGTTGCACTTACAATTCCAGAAGAACTGAGCATTGTAATAGCACTACCAACATTTAAATCACTATAAAAAGTAGATAGTCCAGTGACTGTGACACCAGATCCAAGAACCGCAATACCAGCTCTAGCAGTAATTAATCCAATTGAATCAACGTTTGTTACGTCCTCATAAGTTAGTGTTCCACCAATCGACAAATTACCACTAATATCTACATCTGCGTTTACATCCATGTTACCATTAAAGGTTGATAATCCAGTGACTTTTAAAGTTGCTAAATCACCCAAGGTATCAGCAGTGATACCAGTCAAAGATGAACCATCACCAATGAATTTTGTTGCACTTATAATACCAGTCGCACCATACATTGTAATGGCAGAACCAACACTTGAGACACCAGTTACACTTAAACCATCACGCAGTGTGGCAGGATATGGACTATCAACAACACTGGAATTTGTAATAACAGCATTACCCATGTAAGCATGAGCTGTGCACTGATAATGTAAAACGTTAGGAGTTGTATCACTGACGGTGATTTCAGTATATGCGTTTTGGAAATTAACACCTGTCGTATATTCTGTTGTCTTATCTGCTTTATAATAAAATTTGAATGGATGACTTCCAGTATTATCGTTTGTAAATCTATAAGTTCTTCCAGGTGTTAAAGTTAGAATAGGTGCCTGAACACCGTTGATTAGATATCCATTACCACTTCCTGTTCCATTATATCTGTGAGTTGCATCTTTACCGGCAACTGTCACAGTAAAGGTGACTGTACTACCATAAGGTGCCTGTAAATAACCATGTCCAGCAAAAGCTGAGGCAGTTACAATACCAGAAAAAGTACCGTCAATAGCATTTATATTATCATTTTGAGTGCCGATACCACTTAAGTTAGAACCATCACCATAGAACTTGGTTGCACTAATTATACCAGTTGCCTGATACATTGTGATAGCAGAACCAACATTAACATCACTGCTAAATGTTGATTTTACATCACCAGCATCAATTTTAAAAAGTTGACTTCCATTACTCTTTACTAAGAAGTCACCACTATTACCACCAGCTGAATTTACATGAGCTACTACATCATCATCTCCAGTTGAATTAATCTCTAATCCATCTAATTTGGGTGTAAGTGATCCTTTTGTATCTCCTCCATATTGAATGTTTATAGCAGCATTTGTTGTTCCAGTATTAACATTCAGAGTATTAGAAGCAGCGTAAAATGTAGAAATACCAGATACGAAAAAATTATCTGTTATGGTTGTAAAACCTAATGTTGATACTCCTGTTACTTTTAAAGTTTCAGCTACAATGTTAGCAGTTGTGGCAGCACCAATACCTGTTAATTTAGAACCATCACCATAGTACTGAGTCGCACTTATAATTCCTGTAGCACCATACATTGTGATGGCAGCACCAACGCTTGCGATTCCAGAAACATCTAAGTCTTGAGCAGTAAGGTCAGTTACGGATGTAACTCCAAGAGTTGAAATACCACTAATGGATAGTGAAGTTCCAACCACGTTAGGTGAAGCAGCAAGACCAGTTAAATATTGACCATCTCCATAATATGTTACAACTCCAGATATAGATGTTACGACTCCTGATGATACACTTACTCTATTTCCTATACTTAAATTTGTGCTTATTGCTACCGTATTCGCATTAAGATTTAAATCATTGGGACTTTCGATGGTCGGGGTTCCATCTCCCAATAAATCTATTTTCTTTACACCAAAACTCTTATCTGCCATTGATATTTTTAGTTATTTATGATTGAAAATGATCCTTTAACTGAGAAGGATCCAGATAACGAAGAAACTTTATCTTCATAACCACTTTCACTAGTATCATGACCATATGGATTATGTAAAATTTTATTGGGAGCTCCCCTCAAATTACCATTTCCTCGAACATTATAAGATTGATTTGCTTTTGATGGTAAATCATATGTTCCGTTATATTCAAGTGACCAATATCCTGTATCATTAATTCCACTTATTGGATCAGACATTCTATTATATTTACAACCACTAGTATTTAACCAATATCGAACAGCATTTTGATCTGCACGACGATTTGATTGTAAATACAGTGCAATTACAGAGCATGCATTGGGACCTGCAGCACTTGTACCATTAAACCAAGTGTCATAAAAATTTGAATCATCCTGTCTTTGATAATCTTCACTACTCGCATATCCTGCTGCCATAGTCATTTCACCTGGTGCAAATATATCAATCATAGGACCATTGTTAGAGTAATACACTTTTCTTACAGAAAATTTTGTGGCACCTTGTTTTTCATCATCTGGTTCAACAGCACAATCAAGAGCTCCGACACGAATCGATCCTTTTCCTATATCATGATCTCCTGAAAATCCTTGCTGAATTCCACCAACACGATTCGTATAAGTAGATGAGTTACCATACCAATTATTAAAGTCAACATCATTTTTATCTGACAATTTTTGATTTTCATTACCAGCTGATGCAACAATTATACATCCTGCTGCAATCGCATTTTCTGCAGCAGAATTTGAGGAGGAAGCAGTTGTTGGATATCCACCACTAGATCCAGTGCTATTAAGTAAGTATGCAGCAGAATCATCTCTTAGAGTAAATGTTTTATTATTTCGACAAGCACCTGCATTTGTTGGTGGAGTTGCTGTGCTACCAGTCCCTACGTATGTCAAGCTATTTCCCCGATAATAATGACTATAACTAACACCACTTTCATTAGCAGTAACACCAGAAGCACCATAACTATTATTAATAATTGTGGGGTCAGGATCATTTAATTGTATTTTTTTAGCTTTGTGCCATATCGTACAAGCATTTATTCCAGTAGTAGCACTTATGACTCCACCCACACCACCTAAAAGAATTCTAATATTCCATATATTACATTCAAATGCAAGTCCAAATGATTTTCCACCAATTTGAGATGCACAAGATGTCCCATGACTATTAACAATTGAATTTGCTCCATTCTTACTATGAGCATGAATTCTTGTATAAGTTGAAGGTATGGATAATGTACCTAGACTAGAGAATGATGAAGATCGATAACTTGCTCCAGTGTTTCCCCACCAATCACGAGCAACAGATTCTTTTGCACGAGTACCAATAGTGACACCATCTATAGTCACAGTTTCTAATCGGTTGTCAGGATCTGCATTAAAAAAATCAGGATCAACCTTATAAGGACCATCAAGAATGACATCAAATACTCTATGATAACCACTACCTGCAATTAATTCTGGGTGTAATATAGATGTTCCACAATCTATTATCACTGCATCTACATTTCTTCCACTCACAGAAAAAAACAAATCTTGATTAGTGGTATCTGTTGTTCCAATACCAACACCTTGAAAAGGTTTACTGGAAGGATCATTTACAAAATTATTTGACCAATTAGATCTAACTCCATTTTCATATAATATTGACTCACTTCCATAAGCAGAAGGAAAAATGGGTTTATTAAAAGCTACATTATTTTTATATCTTTTTGTGAACAATGAAAGTGGTTGCGGATACTTATCAGGATTTAACTCAACACTTTCTACCTTATCATGATTTTTTAAAATATCTGCCTCCCCCATACTCATTTCATACACTGCAGTTCGTAATGAGAATTCTTGTGTGTTAGAACAATTAACTTTACGATTTGGTATTCCATCAATTTCATTTTCATTAATAATATAATTATGAACAGTCTCCCAGTCTTCTGGAAGATTTACTATAACAATGTACTCATCGATATCATCTGTCATATAATCAATAATAATATTAGTAGGTTGTGTTTTAATAGTGTCTGAAGAGATACTTACTATATCACTCATTCTTGAACCTCTCTTCTCCAACGATATGTTGTCAATCCACTTACACCAGTTTCAGGAGTGGCTTGTATTACAACATTTGAACCACTTATTGTTGCACCAACAGAGATAAGTAAGTCTGAACTTGACATAATTGCAAATTCATTTGAATATGCGGTTGTATTATCTTGCATCACAATTATTTTCTCTGCTTGAATATTAGACCCATTCATAAAATGAAAAGAATACTCTGCTAACTTATAATCTAAAGATGCATACGCAAAAGTATCAACGTTAGTTGAAACACCTGCACTAGCAATAAATGTTCCTACCCCAGTTGAAACACCAGTTAACGAAGGAAGATTTGATAATTTAGAACCGTCACCATAGAACTGAGTCGCACTTATAATTCCTGTAGCACCATACATGGTGATGGCAGCACCAACACTTGCAATACCAGTTACATTTAAGTCTTGAGCAGTAAGATCAGTTGCAGATGTGACACCTAGTGTTGATACTCCTGTTACTGTTAGAGTTTCAGCTACAATATTAGAAGTTGTGGCAGCACCGATACCTGTTAATTGTGAACCATCTCCAAAATAAGTTACCACTCCAACCTTTCCACCAACGGTTGCTCCTACTCCACTTGAGGTGGGTGTAACAATAAAATCTTTACCTAAAGTAGAAATACCACTAATAGAAATTGCAAGTCCAACAATATTATCAACAAGAATACCACCACCAGTGAATTGCCCGAAATCGGTGCTAAAAATTTTATTCGCAGTTAAAATACCAACTGCTAAAACAGATGTATTTGATGCACCAACACTAGCATAGGGATCGGTTGTTCCGATTCCCACGTTGCCAGTAATTTGCAATGAGGTTTTTCCCTCACTGTAACTGGACAAACCAACTTTCAGGTCTTTAAGTTTACCGCTTGTGTATGGTGATATCTTTGCCATTTTAATTTAATGTTTCTAAGATACTTGCTAAAAATTTAACATTTGTTGAATTACTTGCTGAGATTACAAGACTATCAGATTGTTCCAATACCAGTTTACCTGTGAGTAAACTTGCACTATCACTTGATTCGATAGGTAAATCTTTTATTACCTCGGTTGTGACTGCAACACCAGCAGTTGTTCTCTGATGAGACATTGAAACTGTGTATGTTTCAGATCCTACATTAGCTGCCTGTGCTAATAGAACAACACCAGTGTATCCTATTGGTGCAGTGTAGATTCCAACTGGACTAGTTGGAATTACTTTGGTGACTGTTTGAAAATTATTCTGGGCTAATGGCATTTAATCTCCTCCTAATGCTAGTATGAATGGTGTCATCTGTGAAAATAAACTTTTCGAATAAAATGTTCCTGTAATAGTACCCGATTGTTGATTGATAATAACACCATCTCCAATTCTGAAATTACCAGCTTGATCGGTACTTGTGAAGATAGTTAGTCCTCCATTTCGATCATCAATTTCATTATCTTGAATTGCAACTCCACCTCTTGAAGGAAGAGAATCAATCAAATCTGTTCCTGATCCTATGTATTCAAAAGAGTGACTTGAAGCTAAGATTCGACTTTGTTTGAAAAATGGAACTGTTGTTCCAACACCTACAGCAAAAGGAACATTTTCTGAAAATGTAACAGTGGTTATTCCACTAGAAATTGGAGTAGATTTTTCAACATTAAAATATTGTGGTTTCATTACTAAAGAAACTGCAGCAGCAGATCCGTCTCCACCCGATATACTAATCGATGGTGTGGATGTATATCCTCTTCCAGAGGTAACAATAGTAACTGAACTTACTTGTCCTGCGGTCAATTCTGCTATTGCAGTGGCAGGTATACCCCATGATTCAGAAGGTGATCCAATAGTAATTGTTGGTGGAATAGTATATCCAGACCCACCATTTGTTACTTTTATTTTATCTACAACTTTATATAACTCATCAAAATAGACCACTTGACCATCAAAAGGTCTGACAATATCTATTGAAACGTTTCCACCAGAAACAAAATTATGAATATATCTATTAGCACCCACATAAGTTGTAAAAGTATTCAAACCGACAACACTATTCACAGTAAAATTATATCCGTTCATTCCAGTTGGAAAAATATCTACAGTTGCGACTCCAACATTAACTTGAATTGTATTTGTAGTCACAGTTTCAAGACCTAAGACTGCATTATGGGCAGGATCTGTTGTTCGTGGATATGGTTTATTTGTTGCATATCCATCTTTTGAACAGGAAAATACAATTCCACCCGTTGCTATACCGACAGTGTTATTTGCTTTAATTAATCCATTTGACGTTGCAGAAACAAATGTATGTGCAGATGTGTCTCTTGAAACACCAACATTTATATCAAAAGTATTTGTAGAAACATTTGATACTTGAATCCATTTATTATGAATTGGATCAGATATTCTTGGATAATCATGATTAGTTGCATGACTATCTTTTGCACATGTAAATCTTAATGAGTGTCTCAAAAGTTTGATATAATCACCGTTGTTAAAACCATGATTATTAATTGTTATTGTTGAAATACCTGTGCTAGGATTATAAGATGCTGAAGAAACTGTATAAGATAATCCACCAGATAAACCATGACCATCCATCGTAAGTGTCATATAACCTGTGTCAGAATTATATGTTGCATTTGTTGGAGTAAATTGTGCTCCTGTATTTGCAGTCACAGAATCTGATACTGAAGATACCCATTGATAAGTATGGGATGAAGACGGACAAGTAAATCCATAATTTTGTAATGTCACTCCAATACCTTGTGTCAATCCATGAGGAGTATATGTGGTTGTTGTAAGTAGTCCACTTATATTATCATACAATGCTGACTGTACACTTAAAACTGGAGTTGATAAATTTATTTCAAACTCAGAACTATTTTCTATTTTTGATGATGTAACAATACCTGTAAAATTAAGATCACCTACTCCTTCAGATACTAAACCAAAATTACCAAATGATGAGTTTGAGTTTGTTAGATCACATTGACCACCAGATCCTGTAAATATTGATACATCTGGATTGATCGTAAATATAGAAACTAATTGTGCGTATCCATTATTTGTAATTGATACTCCTATTCCATTTGAATTATATTGTGTATATGAGTCAGTGACCATACTTTTAAATGGTCCTATAACATGGTCACCATCTATCTTCATTCCAATACTATTTTGAATAAAGTTAGTACAATTACTAATGTATGGTGATTGAGCAGAATATCTTCTTTTATTAGGATTAAAAGATACAATAGCTTTCCCTGAGTTCATTGAACCAGTAAATGATAACTCAGATAAGTAATTGCCAGGTGCCACATAAAATAAATCTTCACCTGCATTTTGTGGTGTGACCGATACCTCTCTTAAACTATCTCCAACTATACTTACCTGAGGGGGTATATCTATTGGATTATTTTCTACATAAGATCCAGCACTAACTCTAATAACGTCCCCTGTTGTTGCAATTCCAACTGCTGATTTGATTGTTGACTTTGCGTCTCCAAGTTTGAGTCCTGTGTTGTTGTCGTTTCCGTCTTTTGTGACATAGATAACATTTGTAACTGTTGCTCCAGCACCTAATCTTACTACTTCTGTGGCAATTCCTGTCTGAGAAAATCGATCTCTTAATGTTACGAGTTCTGCATCGTAAGTATTAAGAGCTAATTCTCCAACTTGTAAGTCTGTAACCTGCGGTCTCTTTCCTGCTACCGCAGACCTTTTAATTCGTATTGGCGTCGCCATTTATTCTATTTGGTATTTACCACAAAAACAGTATGTACTGCTATTATATTTATCAGGTTAAATTGTTCCTTCTTGGTTTGTACATAAACAAATTCTTTTTAGGTTCAGGTTTCATCCAATCTTGAATCTTATTATATCGATTCATATTAAAAAAATCCTGATTAAAATACCACTCATCCCAAGGTTCATGTCCTTTCCTTTGATTGCATTTAGAGCAACAGCA
>CEOF01111739.1_pt1 | contig 11420 bp, 9 predicted proteins | sample 361311 | NCBI WGS metagenome assembly CEOF01 (sample SAMEA2619667, study PRJEB7988) | marine metagenome | biome: marine biome (ENVO:00000447); feature: surface water layer (ENVO:00002042); material: "saline water (ENVO:00002010), including plankton (ENVO:xxxxxxxx)" | depth 5 m
GGATGATTAAAACTAACTTTAAATGAGACTTTAAAACCATCAAAAGGCTTTATAGTGGCATATGCATCATCTCTTGTTACTGTGACTTCTTTTTTTACTTTAATAAATTTTTTGAGTGCCTCTTGTTCCTCGAGGCCTGCAGATTGAATTAAAAATACAAAAGGGCTTGAGCTACCATCCATTATTGGGACTTCAGGTCCATCCACTTTAATTAAACAATTATCTACACCTAGACCTGCAATGGCAGATAATAAATGCTCAATTGTTGAGATTTTTACGTCATCTTTGACTAGGGCAGTAGATAAGCTTGTATCGCCAACATTTTCAGCAATCGCAGGAATAATAAGATTTTCATCAATATCAGTCCTTATAAAATTTATTCCACTATTAGCATCTGATGGAATTAGCTCCATATTAATATTTTTACCAGTATGAAGCCCAATCCCAACTGCCTTAATAGAATTTCTTAATGTTCTTTGTTTTAACATTTTCTTTGTCTTGATATTTCAGATAGTATTATCCCAGTTGCAACAGAAACATTAAAGCTTTTAAAATCTTTATTGTTCGCAAGTTTCACTAAAGAATCACATTTTTCCAATGTCTTTTTCCTAATACCAAATTCTTCCGATCCCATAATCACAGCAGAATTTTTTGAAAAATCACATTCTGTATATTCTTTATTAGCATGCTCACTAAGTCCATAAACGAAGATATTCATTTTCTTTAGGTGCTTAATACAATTTACTAAATTTGAGACATGAAAAATCCTGACATATTCAGCACCACCGGCTGAAACAGCATGTGCGACTTCATTTATTGGTGCGCAATGATGTTTATTTATAATAACTGCATCAACATCAGTAACTGCAGCTGATCTAATGCAGGCTCCTAAATTTCTTGGGTCAATAATGTTATCTAAAACTAAAATTGCCAATGTTTCTTCACCATTAATTTCAAGATATTTTTTTAAATCCGAAAAATTTAAATAGCTCTCATTTTTAATAATAGCTTCAGGTTCTTGTTTAATTTTCTTTGAATGCTCATATGCAATTCGATTATCATCAGCGATTTTAATTAAATCGTTAATTCTTTTATCATTTCTTGTAAAAGGCAAAAACAACTTTTTAATTTTATGAGGATTATTTTCTAAAATGCTAACTATGCTATGAAATCCAACTCTTTTTTGGTCAGTTTTATTTTTCATTTCTATTTTGGTATAAGTACAATTTTTCTGTCTTCAGGAATTACATTAGCTAACTTAACAATAATTTTTTGTCCTATTCTAAAAGTCCTTCCCGTTCTTCTTCCCTTAAGTATATTTGCTTCTTTATCAAAAATATATCTGTCACGACTCAAGTCAGATACATGTATCAAGCCTGATATAAAGTAGTTTTCAATCTCACAAAATAATCCAAAATCAGTAATACCAACAACCATGGATGAAAAATCATCTCCAATAAACTCTTTAAGTCGATGACATATAAGCTGTTGGGTAACTTGTCTTGAAGCTATTTCTGCTCTCTTTTCAAGAGAAGAAAGTGTTTCAAGTGAATGCTCAATCTCATCCTGATCATGATCTTTCTTATCTTTCTTTAAAATATTTTTAATTAACCTATGAGTTATTAGATCAGGATATCTCCTTATAGGAGAGGTAAAATGAGAATACTCATTTAGTTGCAGACCAAAATGACCGATTTCTTTTGTTGAGTATGCAGCTCTCTTTAAGCTCTGAAGTATAAGGATATTCAGCATTTTATTTTCTTCTTTTTTATTAATATGCTCTATAAAGCTATTTATTAATTCAACAATGCTAGGAATAGATTTTGACGAGAGGCCTTTAAGAGAAAAGAATTTTTTTAAATTTTGAATTTTTAAATTTTCAGGTTCTTCATGAACCCTATATATTCCAAATCCAAAATGTTTTTTCAAGTATTTTGCAGCACAAACATTTGCAGAAATCATTGCCTCCTCAATCATTTGATGAGAAAACAACCTCTTAGGAACATAGATGTCAGCTATCTCATCATTATTTTTAAAATTGATCATTGGCTCAGCTGAGTTAATTTCTAGCGCATATCTTTGTGTTCTATTTATAAGGAGTTTTTTTGTGAGTTTTTTTAAAGAATTAATAGAATTTAATACACTTGAATCAATACCTTCATCATTATTACTCAATAAATATTCCACCTCATTATATGTAAATCTTTTATAAGAATTTATTACAGCTTCATTAAATTCATACGAACTAATGACGCCTTCGGTATCAAACTTCATATTACAAACAAGAACATTTCTATCTTCTTTTGGAACCAAAGAACATAGATTATTAGAAATCTTTTCTGGTAGCATAGGAATAACTTTCTTTGGAAAGTATATTGACGTACCTCTTTTTATGGCTTCTTTATCAATTTGTGATTCTTGTTTTACAATTTCTGCTACATCAGCAATAGCTACTTGAAGAATAAAACCATTTTTATTTTTTTCACAAAAAACTGCATCATCAAAATCTTTTGCATCTTTTCCATCAATAGTTATAAATGGAGTTTTTCTTAGATCATTTCTTTGAGACCTCCCATTTGTCTCTAATCTTCCTAACTCACTTAAAACTTCTTCAGGCCAATCAAAAGGCAGATTATTTTCATGAATTATTTGATCTATTGTGTCGGTAAGGTTACTCATACTTAAAGGAAACTTTTAATAATTATATTCAATATTTAATCCTAAAATTCTACCTCTAGGATCATGTAATCTGGTATCAAAACTAAAGTCAGGCGCATCATAGAGTCTTGGCGCAGATTTATCTAATATATTAGAAAGATAAAATCGAAAATTTAAATCACCTTTAGACATATAGATTATTTTTTCAAATGAAGCATCGTGTACAAAGAACGATTTAACTTGATTGTTATAACCATATGTTAAACCTAATCCAGTAACAGCCCGTTCATTAACATACCCATCCAAGTATCTTGAGTTAAGGCTCAAACTATAGTCTTTAAAGTTCCAGCTTATGAAAGAATTGATTCTTTTTTTAGGTAAAGAAAAAGTATGATTATCAAAGTTAAACCTTCCAACTCTATTAATCATTTCATTAGAATTAGTAAGGCTTGGAGTTTTAAAGTCAGATAAATATGTGCCCATGATATCGATAGACAGATTACCTTTTCTTAAATCAATAAGATATTGAATTTGAATATCCATACCTTTTACTAGAGTATTATCTTCATTAAAATAGGTAGTTGTTACACCAATAAGATCACCAAATTCATTTCTTGTAACGCTAGGTCCATTTGGATTAGATGAAAGGATTGCTTGAGCACTCTCAACTTCAACTCTATCCTTATATTTAATTTCCCATAGATCAAGACTTAATCGAAGGTTATTTTTTTGAAATATTAATCCAATATTAGAGTTTGTTGAGTTAGCTGGTTTTAAATTTGGATTTCCCGTTGAGGCCTGTCTAACAAAAACGGAGTCATTGATATCCCTCACACTTCCTAAATTAATCTCACTTGAAAACATTTGTGCCATTGAAGGCGCAGAAAATGCTGTACCCTTTGAAAACCTAATAGTTAAAGAATCACTTACCAAATATTTAAGTGAAACCTTTGGATCAAAAGACGATTCATTTTTCATAGACTCAAATCTTGCTGCAAGACTAATATCTAAATTTTCATTAATGTCTTTTTCTAATTCTGCAAATAGGGCATTGCTTTTTCGTGATTTTGATAAATTTTTACCACCACCAAGAAAAAAAAGATCGGCTGTTTTTATTAACTTTCCATCTTTATCAAACTCAGCTCTACTAATCTCGTCATAAAAAATATCTAAATTTTCTCTGTTAAGTTGAAATCCATAAGCTAAATTAAAACCTTCTATCTTAGTATTAAATATTCCGTCTATTGAAATAAGGTCAGCTAATTTTGAGGAAATCTCTGCGCCTCTAACATAATCAATAAGAGATTGTGGATTTTGAGATGAATCAAAAATATTCCAAGTCTGATTACCGTCTGGACCACCATTTCCTTTGATAGCTGCAAGAAATCTTGAATCAATAATATCAGGTCTAAAATGTTCGTTAGAGTGCTCACTTTTAGTTATTGATATTTCAGCACTAGTTTTTTGATTAATTAAAAAAGAAAGGCTGTAGTTAAGGTTAAATTGCTCAATTTCTTTTGGTGAAAAGGGCGATTTGAATTCGGAGCCTAATGGCCTGCCATACCAAACTACGGGAACATTAAAAGGACTTCCACCATCTCCAGGTTCGATATTTCTTGATAAGAAAGGAAGGGCAGGATAAGAAGGAGATTGGGGATTATCATTTACATCTACTTTTGAAGATATGAAGTGAAGATTATGTTTAAAAGATTCTGTTTCTTTTGAAAAATTTAAATAAATTTTTTGATGACTCTCATCGTTTACAATATTAAATCTTTCTCCATAGAGGAATCTGCAAAAACTTCCATCAAGAACACCTCCGTTTTCCTCGCAATTTGGATCTGGAACAAACTGACTCGCTTTTGGATAAACCCCAGCATAAAGACTTGAAGAAACAGTATCTGGACCAAATACCTTGAAAGTTTTTCCAAGACCACTTAAACCTAACTCAGCAATTCCATCAATTTCACTTGCAGAAAGGGGAGATCTTTCAAGGACATTAAAACCAATTACAAGATTTCCATTTAAGATTTTTGTTCCATATAGAAGACCAAAACTATTATCATCTTGATCATAGTTTGTTGTTGTTTGTTCTCCAACCTTTATTCTTAATCCTTCAAAATCTTTAAAAGTAAAAAAATTAATAACTCCTGCAATAGCATCCGAACCATATATTGATGTTGCACCTTCTTTAAGAATCTCTATTTTTTCAATAGCAATTTCCGGAACGATATTTGCATCTATGTATCCATTTCCATTATTAGATGGTGTTCCTGAAAAAGTATGTCTTTTTGAATTTAATAGTAATAAAGTAGCAGAGCTGTCTAAACCTCTTAAGGTTATTGATGACATACCTTGATCAACGCCTTCTAAAGCGTTTGACTGAAATCTTGATCCTGCACTTACATTTAAATATTTACTTATTTCACCAATATTTGTGATATTAAAATTTTTAAAATCATTTTCATCAATTACTTGAACAGGAGAAAAATTATTCTCATTATCTTTTAATAAAGTACCTGTAACGATTATTTCCTCAATATCATTTGAGTTAATTAAAAAAGTTACAAATATCAAGCAGAAAAGCTTTTTACTTAGTTGCATAGGTTTGATTATAGAGTTTTATTTAAAAAATATAACAAAGAATTTTGATTAAAAAAAATGCTGGTCCAAATTGGACCAGCATTATAAGTAAAGAAATTTAATTAAAAAGTTAAGTTAAATTTTAATCCGTAGTTTCTTCCAGGAAGTGGAACTTCGTTTTTTACAAATGATGAATGATTTCTAGCCACTTCATCAAGTAAATTATTTGCAAAAATTGAAACTTTTAAACCACCGTCACCAACACTAAATGATTTTGTTAGTCTTGTATTCAACATCTGATAAGAATCAGTTGCTGTTTCACCTTCGCCATAATCATTTTGTTTTTCAACATCCTTTAAGGTGAGCTTAAAAACAAGATCTTCTTGGTTGTAAGATAAAGAATAAATATTTCTTGCAGGATTAATTCTTGGTACATTATGTCCATCTGCAAACTCTGCATTTACAACATCTCTGCCAAAAGATAAAGATAGTTCACCTGAACCAAGATCAAAACTTCTACCAAATTCAATTTCATATCCATCAAACTCCGCATCTTCTTGAACATAATTCGCATGAATTAAATTACCATGACCGTGATCATCATGCTCATCTTCATGATGCTCTTCCTCACCTTCATGATGCTCATCTTCATCTTCATGATGTTCATCTTCATCCATGTGATCCTCATCTTCATCAATTAGGGCAATATAGTTATCTACGTCAGTAACATAGAAACTTGCATATCCATAAAAATCACCATTATCAAAGTTGAAGGTAATATCAAAGTTATTTGAAGTTTCACTATTAAGATTTGGGTTACCAACTTCGTATCTGCCCGTTGCATTGTGAGGACCATTCATAAATAATTCAATTGAAGAAGGCAGTCTTTCGACACTTGCAAAACCAAGACTTACTCCAAGCATATCATTTATATCTGTTCCCATGGTTACAGCAAAACTGCTAGTAGAATCATCTATAGTGAAATAATCAATATCACCATGATCCTCATCAGTTACGCTCCCAGTTCTTTCAATTTGATCAAGTCTATATCCAAAATCAAAATCATACATGCCGAGATTTTTACTCAAATAATAACCAATTGTGAACTCTTCACTATTAGCTGGATTCATAAACGCCTCTTCACCCACAATAGAATTATCTTCATCAACAAAATTAACTACAACTTTTTGAGTTGAAGAATCATTAGAAATATCAAAGGTAGCGCCATACTCAACAGCCTCGTTCATAAAAACTGTTGGGGCATGTTCTTCATGCTCTTCTTCCTCTTCATGTTCTTCTTCTTCATGCTCTTCCTCAGCATGAGCTTCAGTTAAAGAGTAATCTGAATCACGATAAGTAAAGTCAATTTTATTTACAAGATTTCCATCAACATTATAAGAGCCTCTAATAGAGAAAGTTTCAGAATCAGTAGTGGAGAAGATTCTTTCTTCACCATGTTCCTCATGATCTTCTTCATCACCATGCTCATCCTCATGCTCATCGCCATGAAATGGAATACCATAAACACTTTCTAGATTATCAATTCCAAAGCCAATGTAGCCCCAGTCTGTAACTTTAGAAATACCAAACTTAGTGGCTTCGACTGCAAAATCAGAATTATTAATATATCCTAAATCTTCTTCAGAATGTTCATCTTCATCACCATGCTCATCTTCATCATGATGCTCCTCTTCTGAATGAATAACAGCACCACTTGGAACATCATAATTTCCTAAATCTGTATTCTTATAGCCAAAATTAAAATTAAAACCACCAAAATTACTCTTTAAGTTAACAAACTCTGAGTTTCCATCATTTACAGATTGAGATTCATAACCAGCAGAAACTTTAGGAATTTCAAAGTCTTTTGATGATATTAAATCATCTACAACATTAATGATTCCTCCAATTGTTCCATTAGCATAAAGTAAAGATGATGGACCTTTAACAATTTCAACTTGGCTTATGTCATTTAAATCGACATCATTTAAATGATCAACACCAAGACCAGACACATCACGATTAACAACACTATTTTTTAGTATTTTTACTCTAGGGCCTGACATACCTCTTATAATTGGTTGTCCAACAGCAGAACCATAATCTGCAATTGATACACCAAGATACTCGTCAATTGCATCACCTAAACTAGTTGTTGCTCCATCTGAGAATTCTGTTCCATCGATTATATATAGTGGGTTATTGATTTCACTTGTATCAATAAATGCAGATGTAACAACTATCTCTTCAACATCTTGTGAAATTATACTGCTCGAATGAAAAGCGGTTAAAACTATTACCGCATTAAAAAATTTTTTCATATATCCTCCTTTATGAAAATTAGTTAAAAAAAATTAAACTAATTTAAAGGCGGAGCTCTTGATAGATTTGACTTATTTTTAGCAGAAACAAATCTAGAATTTTGATTTATTTTTGATGTGACTATTTGAAAATGAAGCTCATTTTTTCTATTACCTATGGTAATTTCAACATTTTCCTCACAAGCCTGACATTCTATGGCATGCTCTTCTTCATGATGATCAAAATCAAAATGTCCAGCAAAGCTATCATATGAAAAGCCAGTTAAAAATATTAATGCTAAAAGAAGATATTTCTTATTCATGAGTTAGGCATACTAGACCATTAATTTTTCCATTTTTCAAGTCATTTAAAGTTTCATTTGCACAAGATGCATCTCTTTTCTCAACATTAACATGTTCAATCTTACCTTCTCTGACTAATTTCATTAATTCACCCATTTCTTTGAGACTTCCAACATAAACACCTTTTATGGTTCTTGCTGTTAAGGTTGTCATTGGAAGCTGTAAATTTGTTTCTCCTCCAATCAATCCAACTATTACATATGTACCTCCTCTTTTCATACCAAACATTCCAGATGCAAGATCAAATGTTTCAGCCGCACCAACAAAATCTATTACACTGGTAGCACCACCATTAGTAAGTTCGGCAATTTTCTCGTACAACTTTTCATCTCTTGAATTAATAACTTCAGATGCACCAGCTTGCTTTGCGAGTACAAGTTTTTCATCGTCTATATCAACGACTATTGGATTAATGGAGTAGGCTGCTTGAATAATTTTTAATGAAAGTAATCCGAGTCCTCCAGCACTAATAATAACAACAGAATTTTGAGCTTTAACTAAATTTGCTTTTTTAAGTGCGCTGTATGCAGTCAAACCTCTGCATGCGTAACTTCCGGCTACTTCATCTGGAGTATCGCCAGCATCAAACAAATACTTAGAATCAGGTACAAGAACATACTCAGCATAACCACCATCTACATTAATGCCTAAATTTTTTGTTGTTAAAGGAGAGCAATAATGTTCTCTATCATTATTGCACTCATCACAATTACCACATCCTATCCAAGGATAAGCAACATATTTTTTTCCAATTTCAACATCTGCAACATCTTCTCCCAACTCAACCACTTCACCATATATTTCATGACCCATAGCAAGCGCATCGGTCATAAGTGGCACTGGAAGTTTTGCTTCCTCGCCTAAACTAAAAAATCCCTCATGTATATGAACATCTGAATGGCAAACACCACATGCTACAGTTTTAATTAATATTTCTTTGCCAGTTGGAGTTGGTTTTTCTATTTCTCTTTTTTTTAGAGGTTTCCCGTTTTCAACTATTTGATAAGCTTTCATAAATTTAAGTATCTTTGTTTTTTACAACCCAATACAGAAGGGCTATTAAAACGATATTGCCAATTACATAAGTTGTAAGGTCCATTCATTATCCATAAAAAACAATTAGGCAAATTACCAATAAAGCGTATACAGCTACGTAGACATATTGACCAATTTTAAAGTCATTTTTAAGGGATTCATCCTTTTTACTGTTGGGATCTATTTCGGTATTCATAACCTATACTATTAAATTATATAAATTTTGACAACCAAATGGAGCCACCTGTCAGATTCGAACTGACGACCTGATGATTACAAATCAACTGCTCTAGCCAACTGAGCTAAGGTGGCGTGGATAGTGATTTTACATCATAGACTTATAAAATAAATATTTTTACAACAATTAAATTAAGTATTGATTTATATGGTTTATGGAATAAAATCTTAACTATGAAAAAATATTTATTAACAACAATTTTTATGATGTCCGCATTTTTAATAGCAGATGATCATACAGAACCTAATTACTCAAAATTCCAAGCAAATTATTTCTTTAGTTGTCCTAATGAACCTGCTTGTGGAGCTGCATTTGATAAGTTGATGAATAGTCCCGAAATTAAAGAGCAACAATTTGAGGCTTCTTTATCAAGGATTACTCTCCAAGGATATGCAAACATCACACACTCGGCTAACTTTTATTATAAAAGTGCTGAGCGATTTCAAAAGGCATCTGAAGTATTCTCTAGCTCACCTGCATTTGGTGTATTTGGGCAAGAGATGGCAGTTGCTGGATTCGAGCCTTTTTACAATAATTTAACAAGTTATTTAATTGCTGAAGGTGATGGAAGAGGCGCTAATTATGGAGTTACTTTTGTGAGTGAAGTTAGCAATCCTTTGGTATATTTTAATGCTTTCAAAAAAATGTCAGCAAAAATGTTTGATGAATCTTTTGGCGGTGAGGCATATGTTTTAAGACAGCAACATACTGGAGGAGGAAATGTTACTCATTCCGTATCTGTTTATTTTAATTCAAATGCTGAAGCATTAGAATTTCTTGCAAACTATACAAATACATCACAGTTTGAAGAGTTTGTTGAAGAGGCAGGAAATACCTTCAAACCAGTAAGAACATATATGGAACAAGTTTTACTCCAATATAATCCAGATTAACGTTTAATCTAGAGTACAGCCAGTTCCACCAAGCCCACAATATCCATTTGGATTTTTAGCTAGGTATTGTTGGTGATATTCTTCTGCTAAATAGTAGTTTTTTAACAAACTTATTTCAGTTGTAATATCACCAAATTGGTTTTTACTTAAAATACTCTGAAACTTTTCTTTGCTAGAGCAAGCTTGCTTAATATCAACTTCATTTGTGCAAAAAATTACAGACCTATATTGAGTTCCTATGTCATTTCCTTGTCGCATCCCCTGAGTAGGGTCATGACACTCCCAAAATATTTTTAATATTTCATTGAGATTTGTGATTTTTGGATCGTAATGAACTTTGACAACTTCAACATGCCCAGTATTTTTGTAACATACATCTTCATAAGTTGGATTATCCATGTCCCCGCCAGAATACCCAACTGATGTAACATAAACTCCAGGTAGATTCCAAAATTTTCTTTCTACACCCCAAAAACATCCAGCTCCAAAAACTATTTCGTTTAAAATTTCAGGAATATTTTCTTTAATAGAAATATTTTTCACATAATGCAACATTATTAATAAACTCCTTTAATGCTAATTTCGCCACTTGTTATTACTTTCTGTCCTTCTTTAGTTTCAATAATTGCATTTCCTCTAGTATCTATATCTTTAAATATAGCTTTTTTTTCTAATGAATCGCTGTCTTGTATTTTGATTTCTTTATTCATATGAATACAACTATCTCTCCATTCATCTATCCAATTAAAATTTAAGTTATCAGATATTTTAATAAAATCTGATAATATTTTATTAATAAGCTCATTTCTTTTAGTTTCAATATTAAATTTTGATAAATCACCCCACCATGACTCTTCTTTCTTGATGCTCATATTTATACCTATTCCGATTATTGTTCTAGTTTTTTCCTCATAAATTTCTGTTTCAACTAATATTCCTCCAACTTTCTTATTATTCAGAAGAATATCATTTGGCCATTTGAGCATTATTAGTTCTTGCTTAGCAATTTTGTTTATAGCTTTTTTGCATATTAAAGCTGTAACTAAGCTAATAGGTGATATAGAGAGGTCATTTTCAGTGCAAATTGTCATATAAATATTGCCAGAATTTGGGCTGGACCATTTTTTACCGAGCCTGCCTTTACCTTTTGTTTGTTTTTCTGAAATTATTACATGAAAGTCATGAGTTATTTTAATTCTTTTAGCTTCTTCGTTTGTCGAGTCGATTTCTTTGTAAATATCCAGTTTTAACTTATCTAAAGGTAAATTTTTGAGAATTTTGTCTTTGTTAAGCTTTATCATTACAAGAAATTAGTTGACTTAAAGTCATTCTAGAACAAAAATACTTACC
>CEOF01098745.1_pt1 | contig 11396 bp, 12 predicted proteins | sample 361311 | NCBI WGS metagenome assembly CEOF01 (sample SAMEA2619667, study PRJEB7988) | marine metagenome | biome: marine biome (ENVO:00000447); feature: surface water layer (ENVO:00002042); material: "saline water (ENVO:00002010), including plankton (ENVO:xxxxxxxx)" | depth 5 m
TAAAGAAATAGCTAAAATCTTTAACCTTGTTAGTCATGATTACTTAGCTCATTACAAAGATGATATGGATGAATGGCAAATTAGAGATAAGAATTTATTAAATAAGCGTTTTTTGCTTTATAAGAATAACATACCAATTGGATATGTTACTTTTAAGCAAGGTAAAAAGGAAAATAATAGAACTGTATTTTTCACCATAAAAATTATTCCTAAAAACGGTGAAAAAAAGTACTTAGATGTTTTATACGATGAGATGTTAAAAAAAATTAAAACAATTCGATGCAATAAAATACTAACTGAGGTTTATGAGCATCCTAATTACAGTGATATTCAAAAATATTTAATAAATAAACAATTTGTATTAGCCCAAAAAAACAGACAATATCTTTGCAAAATTCAAAAAATAAATCCAACAAAATATGAACCATTAATTAGGCAACTAGAATTGGAAGGGATACACTTTTACGAATCAAAAAATGATATAACAAATAAGAAACTTCACTACCAAAAACTAGAGAAATTAGAATGGGTTATTGATCAAGACATACCCATGCCAAAAGGAATTAAGCAGACTAGAGATAGCTTTGATCGATTTTTAGAAAAGAAGCTTTTTTTTGAGGAAAAATGTTATGGTACTGAGATAATAGCTGTAAAGAAGGGGGCATATATTGGATTTACGAACCTAAGGGTATTTAAAAGATCAGAGCCGCATAAAGCATGGACAGAGAGTTTAGGCGTTTTGAAAAAATATAGAAGAAGAGGAATAGCTACTGCTCTTAAAATAAAAGCAATTGAAAAGTTAATAGCCAAAGGTGTCAAGGAAGTTAGAACAGATAATGAAATTAATAATCCAATGTATAAAATAAATGAAAAGATGGGCTTCTACCCAGTCCCTAGCTCCCTTGAATATTTAAAAACTATTGATTAAATCAAGCTGCTTGGAGAATCAATTTTAAGTATAAAAATTATTTAATTATTTAAAAAAAAACTAAATTCTGAGAGTGATTACTGGTCAAAGTTTATTTTAAAATCCATGGGCACTAAGGAAGTGATTTTATCAAATTAATGAAAAAATATCTGTTTGTATTTGTAATTATTATCGATCTATTGTTTAGTAATGACTACTCGATAAATTTCGACGGACAAAATGATTTTATCAATATCTCTGATAATTCAGATCTTGATCTAACCAATAACTACACCCTTGAAGCCTGGATTTTCCCAGAATCTTTTTCATGGCTCGCGGGAATAATATCTAAATATCAAACTAGCGCTGCTAATGGTTACATATTACGATTGACCAGTCAATCGCCATACAGTGGTATCGGTTTTGATGAAAAAATTACTAGTACTGGTGTAATTGATGCTAACCAATGGCATCATATAGCAGCGGTGAATGATAATGGTCAACGAAGGCTATACATTAATGGAATTCTTCAAACTATGTCTGGCTCAGCCTTAAATGTTAACTCTAATAGCGATCCAATTAAAATAGGCTCTGATTATGCAAGTAGGTTTTTTGATGGAAGAATAGATGAAGTAAGAATATGGAATATTGCTAGAGAACAAAATGATATACTCAGCACCATGGATTCAACTTTAAATGGCGCAGAAGATGGATTGGTAGCTTATTACAACTTTAACGAGGGAAGTGGTATAGTTTTAAACGATTTAACAGGTAATGGTCATAATGGTACCATTGTGGGAGGATTATGGGCATCGGGATACTCTTTATCAGGTTTAATTGGCGATATAAATTTTGATGAAGCATTAAACGTGTATGATGCCGTAATGCTAGTTGCAATCATGCTTGGTAATGAAAGTGCAAATCAATCCCAGCTTTATGCTTGTGATTCTAATCAAGATGGTTCATTAACTATTGAAGACGTCATATTATTAATGCAGTTGATTTTAGAAGTAGATATAACTAATCAAAATTTAATTTCATCTGTTGCCTTCAAGAATTTTGACAATATTTTACAAATTACATCCGACGGTGATATTGCAGGTTTGCATATAAAATTATCTGAGAATATTAAGTTACCCAACTTAAATTTCCCAGCTGGATGGAGCTGGAAGCAAAAAGGGACTGATTTGATAGCATACAGCATAAATGGTTCTTCAATGCCTAATTCCTTTGATATAAAATCTGATTATCGTTTGGCTGTCAAATCAGTGAAAGTTGTTGACTGGAGTGGAAAATCTACTCAATCGCAAAAAAATATTTTACCAAGCATCACTTCATTAGTCGTAAGCCCAAATCCCTTCAATACCAGGTGTAAAATCTCATTCATATTAGGTGAATCAAATAAGGTGACATTGAGTCTGTACAACATTAAAGGCCAACTAGTACAACAAACAGAATTAGGATTATTATTTGAAGGTAATCACGAAATATTTTGGTCACCAGGTAATCTTCCATCCGGTGCATATTTTATGAAAACCCAGACAGCTAGCTTTTCACAATTTTCGAAAATTCTTTACTTGAAATAGTTCAATGGGAAAAACATTTATATCATTCATATTTTGTGGTATTTCAATAGTGTTTTGTGATACCACCATTGTAGCTCTTGACCAAGTTCATCACTCATTTGGTGGCTCAGGAAACAATAGAACAGCAACTGTAGTTGTACAATTTCCAACAGAAGAGGCTGAATACTCTAGTATTACTATGAGTGTAGAATTAGAATGTCCAAATGGCGGCTGTGATCCTTGGGACCGCAAAGCAAAAATATCAGTTAATCATTTAGATCAATGGGTTGAGATTGGAAGATATGTAACTCCTTATGGTATTGAATGCGGCTGGGATATAGATGTAACTGATTATAGGTCATTATTTAAAGGTGAAGTTCAATTACAGTCTTTTATTGATACTTGGGTTCAACCAGGGTGGTTGGTTTCAATTGAATTTGACTTCGTATCTGGCTCAAATGAATATCCTCATACAGTTGTAAGAAACTTATGGAATTATGATCGATTAGTTTATGGAGATCCTACTATACCGATTGATATAGCTACGATAAATGAATATTTACCTAATGATACGGAAGAGGCATATATTAGAATTACTACTACTGGTCATGGCCAAGGAAATACTGAGAATGCAGCAGAATTTTCTGACAAAAGACATAATATTTTTATTAATGGTGAAACAGCATACATCCATGACTTTTGGAGATCTGATTGTGAGTTTAATCAATGCTCTCCGCAAAATGGGACATGGCAATATGATAGAGCAGGCTTCTGTCCGGGAGATAAGGTTTCAGCTCAAAATTTTGGTGTTTTAGATTTCTCTATGCCTGGTAATGCTATCCAGTTAAACTACGAGCTTGAAGATTATACGAATCTTTGTTCACCGAATAACAGTTCATGTTTAAATGGTGTTACTTGCACATCTTGTAATTATAATAATACAGGACATACAGAACCGTTTTATTATATTGGCTCACAGTTAATTATTCATACCTCATCTAAACATTCAAACGCAGATGCCTATTTAAGTATTGTTCAATCAGACTCGTCTTTTAGTGCGATAGATATATATCTAGAAAATTATGTTCCTGTTTATGGACTTTCTTTTAAGATTGATACTGACCAACTTTCTGGGGCTGGTTTAGAAAATATTAACTTTCAAAATGGAGATGGTGGTAGAGCAGATGAATCTGGATGGACTGTAGGCTTGAGTAGCACTGGATCTGTTGTTGCACTATCACAGAGTGCAGTAAATCCTATTCAAGCTGGCGAAGGAGTTTTTACCCGCATAAATTGGAATATCGAAGAACTACCTCAAGTATCTGGTTTAATTAATATTTCAGATATTGAAGTTTCTGGATATTTTGGAAGTGAGCTATCATACGAAATTGGTCCCTCAAAAGTTATTGAGCAAAGTCTTGGGTTAATTGATACAAAAAACATACCTAACCATTACGTCCTACATAACGCATACCCAAATCCTTTTAATCCATATACTACCATTCATTATGACCTTCCAAAAAGTGGTTTTGTAAGGTTGGATATTTATGATTTAATGGGTAGACAAATAAAAACACTTGTAAATAAAAACATGGTGGCTGGACACTGGTCTATCGATTGGAACGCAACAAATAACTTATTTCAACCAGTTCCAGCAGGGCTGTATATTTACACTATAAAGGCAGGGAATTTCATGAAAACTAAAAAAATGGTACTAATAAAGTAATGAGTAAATTATTAAATAAGATAGAGATTGAAACTGGTCTAGCAGGACTAAAAAACTGGAAGTATGAAAATAAAAAATTACATAAAGTCTTTACGTTCAACTCCTATATGGAAAGCATTGAATTTATTAATTCTGTAGCAAAAGAAGCAGAAGAAATAAATCATCACCCAGATATGATTGTAGGCTACTGTAAAATTAATATAGAACTAACATCGCATGACTTGGGCGGCGTAACCATTGGTTGTATGGGTTTGGCCAAAAGCATTGAGTCTCTTTAATAAATAAGAAAGGAACATCAAAATGGATACTAGCTTTGTTTTAACAATTATTGGCATTGTTTTGTCCTTAATAGGCATAATATTTATTTCTATACCAAAGGTTGTAAATGAAAAAACGATGAATAATTTACCTAGTGATGCAGTCGGTATTGCTGCACTTTTTCGCGCTGCAAATGGCGGTCTAGGGCTAGCTCTCGGGTTAGTTGCAATATATTGCAGAAACTTGCCTCCAGAATATGCTAAAACAGTAATTCTATCATTGGGAACTGGATTTATTTTTGTAAACCTTGCTTTAATATCTGGAAAACTAAGAGGGTTTGACGAAGAATTACCAATCCCGCCTATGATTATTTTTGGTTTACTTACGATTTTAGCTTACTATACTGCTCTAGCTTAAAAAGCTAAAAACTTTTGAAGAACATTTTTTTTATTATTTTAACTATTAACTGTTTTTCTGTTGCTAATTCTCAGGATGATTTCTCTTTAATTGATTTAAACCCTTCATCAGATACCTTTGATCAATTAATTGGCCCGTCTTATTTTTCAAATAATATTATTGTTATTGGCTTTTTTCATGAGTACTGAGGTACTTGTAGAGCCCGGTTCGGACTTTTAAATGATATTTACATAGACCTTTTATCCGAAAATATCACAGATGTGAAAATAATTGGTTTGGGCAAAGATCAATATTATGATGATCTTGAAGGGATGATTAATGGGAGAATCTTGCCATGGCTCCAAGATAGTGATTCAGCAAATTATCCAATATGGTCTAATTATGGGGCCTCTCAAAGAGATATTTTTTTCCTAGATTATAATGGCATGATTGATACTTCGTTTAGTATAACGCCTTACAATTCTTCAAATTCTGAGGACGTAGAATATCTTAAAGACATCATACTTGGTCTAAGAACGGATCAGGCTCTAGAATTAGACAATACTATAATCACAAAGACGTATTATCTACACCAAAATTTTCCTAACCCATTTAATCCCTCAACAAGAATTGGATGGGAAATGTTAAAAAATGAGTTTGTAAATATTACCGTTTATGATATAAGTGGAAAGGTAGTAAAAATACTTGTTAACAGCGTACAGTCCTCAGGCATTAATTCAATTATTTGGAACGGTACCAATCATAAAAACAAACAAGTGCCCTCAGGATTATATTTTTACACGATTGTATCAGATAGCTATTTTAGTACAAAAAAAATGATTTTATTGCAATAGAGATACGAAAGAATTTTATTATGGTTAATTACAATAATTTAGACAGTAAAGGTAAGCATGATTTGAAAAGTCAAATAACAAGTCATGCTGCACTATTAGGAGGAAAGAATCATTTCCTGTCTCTAATCGAGGATCTTAGAAACACGCATCCAAATCCACTTATGGCAAAAGAAAAAACTTTTAGATTTAGAAAAGGAACCATAAAATGGGAAAAGAGCATTTTTAAAGATAAAGTTCAGCTTTTAGATAAAATTATAAAATCTTCTGTTGGTGATAATAATGTAATGCCTAATAAGAGCGATCATAATTACAAAAACACTCTAAACTTGCTGCGCACTATTTCTCCAATTACGTTTAGTGTTAAGCCGAAAAACCGGAAAGATGGAGAAGGGTTTTCATTTAAACCTATTGAAGTAATTGATGAAAATACATGCCATATTAATTTTATATTTGAAGTGCTATTTTTTTTACCTATTCATCTCATTAAAAAGATTTATAATGATCCATTGAAAAAAGAATAGAAACTTGATTTTATTCAAACCATTTATTATTTGTTTTGGCCTTATCTGTTTTGCTACGGGGTCAGATTCACTCTCAATTGGATTTTGGAATGTCGAGAATTTATTTGATTTAGAAAATGATCCGAATAAAAGAGATGATGAATTTGCAGCTGGGGGTAAAAAAAATGTCACTAGAGAAATCTATGATTTAAAAATAAAAAGATCTGTTGAAGTATTAACTGATTTAAATGTTGACATACTTGGACTTTGTGAGGTTGAAAATATTTCTGTTTTAAATGACTTAAACAGAAGCTACAAAAAAAAAGATTATAAGATTATTCATTTTGATTCACCTGATGAAAGAGGAATAGATAATGCATTATTATATGACGAAGATAGATTTTTTATCATAGCATCAAGTGCGATAGAAAATAATCTAGGTAGTGATGATAAAACCAGGGACATTATTTATGTGAAAGGTATGTACTTGGATGTTCCATTGCATATTTTTGTCAATCATTGGCCATCAAATTATGGAGGAAAGGAGAAGGCAATTCCTAAAAGGAAAGTCACTGCAGAACTCCTAATTAGCAAGATTAAAGTCATTCAAAAAAATGATAAACTAGCAGATATAATACTCCTTGGAGACTTCAATGAAGATCCCAGTGATGAAAATGTTAAGAATTTAGAAAGATTAGGATTTATTAACCAAATGTCACCACTTATGGTTGAGGAGGGCAAAGGAACTTATGTCTATAAAGGTAAAGATCATTATTATGATCAAATTATTATTAGCAGTGGATTAAAAACTAAACAAGGCTTGTGGGTTTTAAATGATTCTATTTCCATCCTTGATAAACCTAAATACAGGCAGCAAAAGGGGCGGTACAAGCACTACCCGTTTAGATTTTGGGCCGGAAATAAATTATTAGGTGGGTATTCTGACCATCTTGCAGTAAAAATATCCCTAAGGAAAGTAAAATGAAGAATGTTCTTGCTAGAGGAGGAATAGAGTTCTTGGCTGTTTTTTTAGGTATTGCGTTATCGCTTTGGGTTGATGATTACAGAGAAAACAGGGAACTTGAAAATAGACTCAATGAGGATTTTCAAAAAATTTATAAAGAAATTGAGTCTAACATTGTCAATATCAATAATATTATTTCTAAAAATAAAAACCATTTAAGAAGTGAATTAAAACTGTTGAATATTTTAAATAGAGAAGCAGATTATAACTTTAATGAGAGTGTTGATCTTATTAATGGTCTAAAATGGCCGACATTTTTTGGTGAAACGACTGCATATAGAACCTCTATTGCTAGTGGTAGGTTTAACACCTCAGTTAAGGATTCTTTAGTTAGGAGTATTTCGTTATTGTATGAACATTATTTTGTGAGACTTACATTAAATGGTGATATCCTTGATCAAATGGCGTTTGAGTTTCAAAGTAAATATGCTCTGAGGTTTAACAAGCCACGGTTTGATCAACAAAACGTCGATACGCTCGGACTGAAAAATTATTTTTTTAGCAATGAATTTCATAACGGACTACTTAGTACTCATGATGTAAGAAAAAATTATTACATGTTTCGTTTGAAAGAGACAAAAAATCATCTTGAAACTGTTCAAAAAATCTTTGATTCAACAAAATTATAATGTCGACGTATTTTTACTTTAATTGTTTCTTGCAGTTATATGTAAATTGATTTGTGTCGCGTTTTATAATAAATGCTTTTTTATTTTCAAATCTTTTTGCTCAAATAGATTATAATTCACAGATACAGTCTGTATTTAATACAAATTGTGTTACATGTCACCAATATGGTGGGTCCGCAACATTGAATCTTACTTCCTACAATGGTTTAATGGCAGGAGGATGGAGCGGTCCTTCCATAATATTCGGTGATCATGAAGGCAGCCTGCTATACCAAAGGATTATCCAGGAGGAGGGTACAGCTGGGAGCATGCCTCCAAATGATCCTCTATTACAGTCTGAAATTGATCTTATTGCTCAGTGGATAGATCAGGGTGCAACTCTTAAATTAGATAAAACAAATAATATATCTCCAAGTGGCTTTGAACTTCACCAAAATTACCCAAATCCTTTCAATCCAGATACAAGGATAGATTTTCAAATATTTTCTGGTGGTTACACAACATTAACCATATTTAACATTCGAGGTGAAAATGTAAAAAGTTTATTCGAAGGCCAAAAATCTGTCGGAAGTTTTTCTGTGTTTTGGAATGGAGCTGATAATTTGGGAAATACTTTACCTAGTGGCCATTATTTTTATCAATTGAAGAATAATGAGTCGACTGAAACAAAAAAGATGATTTTTCTTAAATAGTTAGATTTTTTGAATAAATTATTTTAAAAAAAAACATAAAAGGCTTGTGATTGACGGCGATGATGCATTTTGGATTATTGGTGATAAAAGGCTATCAAAAATTGCTACTGATAATCTTCAAAAGAAAATCGATGATAAGTACTTTAATCACAAGCTCGACAACCAAGTTTATCGTAATCATCAAAAATATAATTCCTGTTTTCCTACTTCTCTTTTTTAGCTGCAATGATAAAGATGTTAATTCTGATACCGTTTTTGATTATACTTTACACACTAATAATCGAGTAGCATCTCTTAAGATGAGTTCTAGTGATTACGATTCTTGGATAAATGAAGATGGATTTGCAAATACTGAAAGTAGGTTGAAAGTTGTTAATGACCTCTACAATGTATTTGAAGATCAGTATGACTTCATATTTTTTATTCTTAATGAACCGAGTATTCCTGAAAATTTGTTTTATTATGGTAAGCTAATTGGTATATCCAATAGTGTTCAAGGTTTAGGGTTCCTTCCTTACGATAATTCTCTACAATACGGCTCTAATGGTAAATTAAAAGCGGTAATGCAACTTACAGGCTTAGAATACCTGAAATACGGACCAGCACTTCACGAGCTAGCTCATCAATGGGCTAATTTTGCACTTTCTACTCATTCTGTTGACGCACCTGGAGAAGATTTGTCTTCCTATTTGTACACCGGGCATTGGGGGTTTACTGGCGGTAGTACACCTGGACAGCTCGGAGGTTTTAATCAAAACACGCTCATTAGTAATGGGAATAACTCCTATTCTGTTGAAAGTTTTGGTCCATTTGCAAATGGAGGTAATAGCGTTCCCTATAATGAATTGGAACTTTATCTAATGGGCATGATAGATGTTAGCTCAGTTAATGATTTTGATATGTTTACTGAAATAACATCTCTATCAGTAAATGAATCGACCTTCGACTTCACCGCTGCTCAAAGGACAACATATACATCTAGCTCTCTTGTTGACCTATTAGGACAGAGAGTACCGGGCAATACCAACTCACAAAAAGAATTTAACTTACTTGTTTTAGTCATAACGAAAGAATCACTCACAAATGAAGAATGGGATATTGTTGATGCTAATGCTGAATGGTTTTCAAAAACCGAATCAGATGAAACAAGCTTGTATAATTTTTGGGAAGCAACTGGAGGTCAAGGCTCATTAAAAATTGGTTTCTAGCTTATAATTAAATTTTTTGAATATGCGTAATTTTATAACATGTTTTTGATAAATAACAAACTACTTTCCCTATCATTTGTTTTAGTACTTTTGTTTATCAAGATAGTTGAACCATTTGAAAATCTAAAAAACACAAAAATGACCATGAAAAATTATTCAATATTTGATGATAATCTTGCAGCTCTAGTGAGCTTTCCTTATAGAATATATCTCCCTAAAGATTATGATGGTAAGGGTTCAAAATTGCCAATAGTTTTCTTTTTACATGGTGTTGGAGAAAGAGGAGACGATCTTGATTTAATTGAAAAGCATGGAATACCAAAACTTATAAAAAACGGAAAAAGTTTTCCTTTTATTACGGTGGCTCCTCAATGTCCACCGTCTCAGTGGTGGTCTGAACCTAAGATGATTAAGTCATTGATCAGTCTTGTTGAAGAGATTTTTCAAAAATACGATATCGATAAATCAAAAGTATACATTACTGGATTAAGCATGGGTGGGTTTGGTACTATTGCGTTAGCAAACGAGAGGCCAGATTTTTTTGCTGCTGCTCTTGCTGTATGCGGAGGTGCAGATTTTAATGATTTTGAAAATCTTAGGGACATGCCATTGTGGCTCCTACATGGTTCTGATGATGATACGCATCCAGCTAGTTATTCTGAAAAAATTTATGATCACTTAAAGGATGAAAATTCTGAAATTAAATTAACAATATATGATGGAGTCGATCACAATTCATGGGATATTACGTATGATAATCCTGATATATATGATTGGCTTTTATCTAAACAAAAAAAAGAATAGATATGGAATACGGACATAAAAAAATAGTTAACGCTGATATGCAGCATGCAGAAACCAAGCTAAGAGAGGTTCTTATGCAAAATGGATTTGGTGTTATTACGGAAATTAATATAAAGGAAAAATTGGAAGAGAAATTAGGTGTCAATTTTAGGAATTATACAATTCTTGGATCTTGTCATCCACCTTCAGCATTTGAATCATTAGAAATTGATTTAAATGTAGGAATGTTACTCCCTTGCAATTTTGTACTTTGGGATAACAATGATAGAAGTACAACTATAGCAACCTTAAAAGCCTCCAGTTTACTAGATGTTTTGCAGAATAAAGACCTAGATGATGTTGGTATCAAAGTTGATGAGCTTATAAGCTCAATTATGAATTCGCTCTAGCTTTTATAACTTAAATTCAATACCAACTTTGGCTTTGTAATATTCTTGACCTTGAAGCTTATTAAACTGCCCTAAATTATATAATAGAACATTTTCTGTAAGCTTGTATTTAATATCGAATATAGCCTCATATTCAAGTACTTCGCTTAAATTATCATTGTCTTGGGGTACCAGGTATCCATCAATTGAGCCTGTTACAATCCACTTATTTATTTCAGCTGTTCTTTTTATCTGTCCTGAAAAGAATGTAGTATAAATTTTTAGATCTTTATCTTCTGACCTGGTTGTAAAACCAAAGTTTACATATTTTAGAGTTTTTCTCCAGTCCAGTTTTAGATATTTTACTGATTTACTTTGTTTATCTAGATATTCTGGTTTTAGGTAAAATTTTGATTCATATTTTAGCCATAAAATATCATCAACATATTTATTGCCTAGCTCTCT
>CEOF01179745.1_pt1 | contig 11358 bp, 10 predicted proteins | sample 361311 | NCBI WGS metagenome assembly CEOF01 (sample SAMEA2619667, study PRJEB7988) | marine metagenome | biome: marine biome (ENVO:00000447); feature: surface water layer (ENVO:00002042); material: "saline water (ENVO:00002010), including plankton (ENVO:xxxxxxxx)" | depth 5 m
CTAGCACTAAAACAATTGATCCTGAATGCACAAGTTTTCCAAACATTAGCATCAACCCAAAGAAAATTTGAACAACAGCCATTAAACTTAATGAAAATATAGGGAAGGGTACTTCTCTTTCAGTAACAACTTCAAGATTTTCTTGAAACAAAAAAACCTTAGCAAGACCCGGAAGTAAAAAATATAAACCTAACAAGAATCTGCCTAGTGGATACAGATACTTGTTAGATATATTTTCTGTCATTAATCACTTGGGGCTGATACCTTTGGCCACGTCATAGGCATCTGCTGTTGCGGATTAAATAGTCTTTTTGGACCTACTGCAGGATATGCATTATTTGCACTCTCTATTTCAGCCTTTGTTAAGAATTCACTTTCAGTTAATTTGAAAACATCTAGACCTCTTACTATTTCTGTTCCATAAATTGTTCCTTCATAGAAATAAACAGACCAAAAACCTCCAGTTCCAAGACTATTTTCAGAAATTGGTCCTCGATCAAAGTATCCAATTTCAGTAGGATTATCTGAATCAGTAAAATCCATGATAGATATGCCGCCTTGATACCAAGCCTGCACAAAGATATCTCTGTCTTTAACGGGAATGATTGAACCATTATGTGCTACACAGTTTTCTGTTTCTGTCTGAGGTGCTGGCATCTTGTAGTGACTTTTGAAAACTAACTTGTTGTCTTCGATATCATATATTGCATTTGCTCCCCAGTTGAGAGGATCCCATGCTCTACATCTTGGTCTTCCTCCACCACCCCATTCATCAGTAAAAACAACTTTTGTGCCATCATTATTGAATGTTGCAGAATGCCAGTAAGCAAATCCTTCATCAGTCACTACATCGATTCTTTTTGGATTATATGGATCAGATATATCAAATAAAATTCCATTTCCTGAGCAAGCTCCAGCTGCAATGTTAGCTGCAGGATAAACTGTTATATCATGACACTCATCTGTACTAGAAGTTCTTTGTGTTTGGTCTCCATGATCTCCACCCCGCCATAAACCTGCTAGAACGCCAGTATCTTCATCAGCAAATACCGCCGGACTTTTCACAATTTTTGCTTCTGATGGATTATTGATTGGTATTTCGATTACATCAATTCTGAAAAGAGCTGTTCTATTATCTCCAGGACCATCATAACAACCTGCTAATTCTTCCTCATCGCGAATACTTGAAGTACCTGAGTTGTAAACAATTATTTTGCCATCTGCATCAGGTCCTGAGACTACTGAATGTGTATGCGAGCCTCTGCATGTCTGCACTGCTCCAACTTGCATTGGCATAGTAACATCAGATATGTCAAAAATTCTAATTCCTCGAAACCTTTCTGGTGTTGGTTCAGAACCTGCACCCTGTAAACCACAGTCGAGCCTACCTCTAGTATCTTGAACCGACATTATTAAAAGATTTTCAACAATTGAAACATCACCTTGCCCCCCAGGACAGATGACTGAAGATACTAAGGATGGAATGCCGTCATCTGCGAGTTCATAAACATTGAAACCATGATAGCTTCCAGCAACCATTATATTGTCTTTAAATGCCATATCTGTGTTTGAAAAACTTAGCATAGGTGATCTGCCCTCTGTAGATGCTTCCTCAATTGATTTTATCTCTTCTTCAGAGCCTGGATCTTTTGCCTTTTTCATTGCTGGGTTTTTGGGATCAAAAAAACCAACTGGTTTTCTTAGTGAGGTAATTAACTCCATATTGCTAATTGCTTCTTCTGCTGTAAATAAACCAGCCATTAAACCAGCACGAGGATCATCAGATAAGTTAATCAATAAACCATTCATTCTTTCAATTTCAATAGCTTGATCGTTGACTAAATCAGATACAAATTCGCTCAACAATTGGTCATATCTTGAACCAGGTTGTTTTTTCAGCATATCTACCATTTCAATAGCACCATCATGATGGGCAATCATTAGTTGTAAAAACAATCTATCAAAATCAATTGATTTTGAGTTCGTAAGATTTTTTAATTGAAGTGGGGATGCCATCCCAGACATCTTATGCATACCCATACTTTTCATTTCATATTTTGTATTTTCTTCACGTTCTTTCAGCCATGAGGTCATGAATTCAATCTCATCTTCTTGTGAACCTTCAATACGACCTGCCAAATCTAAGATTGGTTTGGAATTTGTTCTCTGTTTTGCAAGCTTAGACATTGTCAGAGCTTGCTCGTGATGGACGATCATGCCCTGCATGAAATAAACGTCCGCAACTGTATAAGAGCTATTGGCAATATCTGTAGCCATCTCAGCTGAAATAGGTTTTGTGACTTGTCCCGGCGCTCCAGGCTGCAGTATTGGTGATTTATCTTCAACATCTGCTGAAACTGCAAATATTACAAGGCTTAAAAGAGTGAAAAGTTTTATTCTGTACATAAGATACCCTAAAAATAAAAATACATTGGTTAACTAATTTTATATACTAATACTATGAAAAATTACAAGAATCTCAAGGAGTTTTATCCGTACTACTTGACTGAACATTCAGGCAAACAAACCAAATTATTTCATTTTATAGGTACGGCTCTATCAATTTTTTTCCTTGTCAGACTGTTTATAACTCTTAATCCAATAAATTTAGTTTTTGCCTTACTTTCAGGCTATGGTTTTGCATGGGTAAGCCATTTTTTTATCGAAAAAAATAAACCAGCAACATTTACTTATCCATTTTTTAGTCTTTTAAGTGATTACATTATGTTTTGGGAAATCCTTAGAGGAAAGCACAAAATTTTTTAAGAAAATTCCAGATCAAGATCAATAACTACAGGACAATGATCGGATGGCTTCTCCATTGCTCTTAATTCATGATCTATTTCAGACGACAAATATTTATCTTGCAAGTCCTCTGAAAGAAGAAAATGATCAATTCTCAAACCCCTTTTTGGCTCTTGATCAAATCCTCTTGATCTGTAATCAAACCATGAACACTTCGTTGACTCAGGGTTTCTTTCTCTCCAAATATCTTTCAGACCTAAATCAATTAATTTATCGTACCATTCAAGTTCTTCAGGGAGAAAGGCAGTATGACCTTCTTTTAACCATCTCTTAATACCATCTTCTTTCATTCCAATATCATTTCTACTGGGTGCTATATTGAAGTCGCCAGTCAAGACTATGGAAGTGCTTAAATTCTTCACATGATTAGTAATTCTTTGATAATATCTATCTTTGTAAGGAAACTTATCAGGATGCTTTCTATTTTCTCCTTGGGGAAAATAGGAATTACATACTGAAATTAGACCTTGGTTTGTCAAAAAATCACACTGAATATATCTTTTCTGACTTTCATCTTCACCACCATCTAAACCCTTAATAGTATTAGTGGGAGTCTGTTTTGAAAAAATAGCAACACCATGAAATCCCTTCTGGCCATAATTGTAGTAATTGAATCCCAAATCTTCAGGAATATTAGGCGGAAAATCCTCATCACTGACTTTAATTTCCTGCAAAGCTATTATATCAGGATCATATTTCTTTTTAATTGCCTCTAATTGATGAGGTCTTGCTCGTAAGCCATTAATGTTAAAGCTTATTATTCTGATCATGATTCAATTTCAATTAATTCAATTAATACCTTCATAGATTGGTCAACTTCAGCATCTATAATGAATTCATCTTCTGTAATATATTCCTCATACTCATTAAAATTTGCAAATTCTTCTTTTCCAGAAAGCGTTCTACCTAAGTTTACTAATTCAAGAGTATTATCCTTTTCAGATTCTTTAATCAACCTTCTCTCCTCAATATTGAGGCTTAAAAATAAGTTTGAATCTCTTTGTCTTTTAATTTCATCAATTTTATTAAAGTATTCAGAATCACTAATTCTTTTTTTAAATGACTCTTGAAGTAAATTTGAATCAAAATCTTCAAAAGATACAAAAAAAGCATCATCAATATTATTTGGCTTTATTGCATTATCGTATTCACTTTCGCCAAGTGTTTCTTCATTAACTAGAGTAGGAATCTCTAAATTAGGTTCAACACCAAAAAGTTGTGTTGGCAATCCCGTTATTCTGTAATACAGTGAATCAGTAAATTTTATTTGACCGTTATCGGTTGTTTTGAATCTCTGTACACTCCCTTTTCCAAAGGTTGTTTGGCCAACAATAATTCCACGGTTGTAATCTTGCATAGCGCCTGCAAATATTTCAGATGCTGATGCGGAGTATTTGTTAACTAGGACTATAAGTGGCTTGTTCCAAATTTTTGTTGATCGCCATGAATGTAAAATTTCAACATCTTTTGAAGGGTTTTTTACTTGTACTGTTGGGCCATAATTAATGAAGAGCCTTGTTAGAGAATCAGCTTCATGTAAATATCCACCACCATTATTTCTTAAATCAAGAACTATTCCTTCAATATTTGCATAATTAAATTCTCTTAAAAATTTTTGAACATCTGATGTTGCGGTCTTGCATACATATAAATTACTTCTTAAGCATTCATAATCACTGTAAAACGAAGGCAGCTTTATATAACCTAATTTTCTATCATTAAATTTTAGAACTTCAGATGATGCATCACTATTTTCAAGCGTAACTGTGCCTCTTATAAGATTTACTAATTCTTTTCCACGTTCATTTTCAATTTCTAATCTGACAGTTGTTCCTTCATCTCCTCTAATTAGCTCAACAATATCGTCAAGACGCCACCCAACTACGTTTCTTAGCCGTCCTCTTTCACCTTCTCCTATTTTAGTAATCTTATCCCCAACTTTAATTTTTTGAGATTGTATTGCGGGGCCACCAGGCATAAGCTCTTGTATTTTTGCTTTCTCCTCTTCATAGCCCAGAATTGCTCCAATTCCTTCAAATGAGAGGTTCATTCTCAAATTCCAGTTCTCAAGGTCTCTAGCGGAAAAATAAGACGCATGAGGATCTAGCATAGATAAAAAATTATTAGCTAGTATCCCAAACTTGTCTGATTCTCTAATTTTTGAAATTGAAGAAAAGCGATTTCTATATACCTTTTTTAGTTCATTTATTGCTTCAAGATTATCTTTATCTTCAAGAAGTAAAGTAATTAACTCATTTTTAATTATTTTTCTTTGGTAATCTTCCTTTTCAGCAATACTTTCGAAAAATTTATCCCTTGGTTTAAGATTGATCTCCTCAGTTTTATTGAAATTAAAGTCGTAATTATTTAAATAATACCTTCTTGTTTTAAGTGATTCTTCGTATCTCGAATAGTATAGATCTACCACATCTTTAAGCAGTTGATAATCTAATTTAGATTCATTGCCAGAACTATCCTTAAACTTTTTTAAATCTTCCTGCATAAATGTATTTTTTTGTTTATCTAATTTCAGAATAAATTGTTCTATGAATCTATCTTCATCGATATTTTTTCTTTCAAAATTTAAAATGGATGATTCTTCAAACTCTGTAACTATCGAATAAAATTCAGCTTCGTAATTAATAGTATCTTCTTGCTGAAAAGAACAACTGCATAGAAGGCACACTATCAATAAGTTAGAAAACCGTTTTAATGCCATATTTTTCTTTCTCTTTTTCAATTATTTGATCCTTTTCTTCCCAAATTTCTTCTAAGAACGTTTTTAATTTATCTCTCATTTCTTGGTTATTAGTGTAATCAACTCCTCTAAGTTCTTCAGGTATTTTGTAAGTATTGATTGTTACACTTGCTTCCCACATGTCACCACATAGAAAGTTCCAAAATTCTCTCTTTTCTGATTTATAGACAATAGTTACATCGGTCAAGTGGTCAATATAAGGCATGACCTCAAGTGTATAACCCATGCCACCAATTTTCGGAGGCATTAGATTTTTAAATCTGCTATTTGAGGCTTCGTACTTAGCCTTGTCAATACGCGTTCCTTCGATAAAACCTGCAACATTAGTTGGCATTAACTCATACATCTTGCATGATCTTCTAGTAGCATTCTTATCTGTTTCAATGAGTTTTGGATTAGCCATAATTTCCTCTTTAGTTCTTCTAACAACAAATGGCATCGCTAAAGCAATATGAGCTGCCCAAGTAAGCGGTAACCACCAAAGCTGGGATTTCATAAAAATTCTTGGAACACTTTGTTTGTAGTTTGTGAAATATAAAAAAACAAATATATCAGCCCAGCTCAGGTGGTTTATAGTTGTAAACTGCCAAATGTCTTTTTTTAATTTTTCTTTACCATCTGCTACATAATTTACATTATGCATGAGGTCCTGAATTCTGCTATTAAAGTATAAATAAAGGGCTCCTATCTCTTCATTAATTCTTAAAATGCCGACTTGTAAAGGCGGTATTGGTAAAAATCTAAGAAGTCCAATTGGTATTGTGGTTAAAATCACAAATAAGGCATTCAAAAGAACAAGTATAAAAGTGACTATTCCTCTAAAAAACCTAATCATTTTATTTTCTGCCATACCTCTTCAAGTTGCTCAACACTCATTCCGGCTAATTCCATATTATTTTTCTGTGCAAACTTTTCCATCGCTTTAAATCTTTGTTCAAATTTCAAATTTGACCTCCTCATTATATCTTCTGGATCTAAATCATAGTGTCTTGTTAAATTTACGATTGTAAATAAAACATCACCAACTTCCTCTGCGATTTTCTCTTTATTATTATTTGAGTGTTCTGTTTTTAATTCCTCAAGTTCTTCCTCAATCTTATTTATGACTTTATTGGTATCATTCCAATCAAAACCAATTCTTGCTGCTCTTTTTTGTAATTTTTTAGCTCTTATCAAACTGGGTAAATTTTTGGGAACGTCATCCATTAGTGAATTAAGTTTTTGAGCTTTTCTCTCCTTAGCTTTTATGTCCTCCCAAATCGACAAGCTCTCTTCTGCTGAGATAGCTTGTTCATTTGAGAAAACATGGGGATGCCTTCTCACAAGCTTGCTATTTAACTCGGTAATAACATCTCTTAAATCAAAAATACCCTTTTCATTTGCCATTTCTGCATGAAAAACAACTTGAAATAGCAGATCTCCAAGTTCAGACTTTAATGCTTTAAAATCCTCTCTATCGATGGCATCAGCAACTTCATATGCTTCTTCAATTGCACAGCTTGCTATGGATTTAAAGGTTTGTTCTCTGTCCCATGCACATCCACTGTCTGGATTCCGTAAGCTTTTAAAAGTTGATATAAGAACTTCTAACTCTTTATTTAATCTGTTCATATATATTCTCTAAACAATCATTTATCACTATATCAGCATAGTCATCCATAGGTGTAGGGTCTTTGTTTAATATGACTATTTTTGCACCATTATTCTGTGCAACCCTTACAAAGTTATTCGCCGGCGCAACTTTTAAAGAACTGCCTAATACGATAAAAAATTTGGAATTAATGCTAGCAAGTTTAGCTTTTTCCAATGTATCAGATAGTAAAGATTGTCCAAATGATATAGTAGAAACTTTTACAAAACCCTTTAAACATTTAGAACACATACAGTCTGCGCCTGCTTTTAAATTATCAAAATATTCCAGAGTGTCATATTCTGCACCGCACTGAAGACATTTGGCCTTAAAAATACTGCCATGCAATTCAATAATATTATTTTTTTTGATTTTATCTCTATGAAGTCCGTCAATATTTTGAGTAATGTGAAAGTTTTTTATTCCTCTATATAAAACTTCATTAACTAAATTATGCATTTTTGTCGGTTCAGCATTGTTTAGTTTTTTATGAATGGCAATATTATTTTGCCAAGATTTCTTTCTAAATTCTTTCTTCGCTAAAAAATCTTTAAAATGAACTGGGGAATTCTGTTTCCAAAAACCATTTTCGTCACTTCTAAAGTCTGGAAGACCAGCAGAAGTGCTCAGACCAGCACCAGAAAGAAATGTAATTTCATCTTTTCCTTCAAGGATTTGTTTTAAAGCTTTAAAATATGTATCCAATGTTTAATTATAAAAAAATTCTTGTTGTGGCATTTGATAAAAATAAATCAAATATGGCACTTAAAGAAGTACAACAAATTTTAGCTGATAATGCATGTGAACACGATGTATTTCAAGAAGACAGGGATGCTTCTGGGTATGAAGGATTCGATTTAGTTTTAGTTATTGGTGGAGATGGCTCGATGCTGTCAGCAGCCAGGCATTTCTCGCACATGAATTGTCCATTTTTAGGCGTCAATTTAGGAAAGGTTGGTTTTATGGCTGATCTAGATTCAGAAAATTTAACTAAAGAATTGCCTGAAGTCTTAAGCGGAAACAATTTAATTGAAGAAAAAGAAACACTGTCATGTGAATACAATGGAAGAGAGTACACAGCTTTCAATGAAATTGTTTTGCATACTCAGAAAAGCTACAAATTAATGCATTTCGAATTAAAAATAGAAGATAACTTAATTTATAGAAAAAGAGCTGACGGTTTAATAATATCAACATCAAATGGTTCAACAGCCTATTCTCTTTCAGCAGGAGGACCCATATTATCTCCAGAAGTCAAAGGATTAGTAATTACTTCTCTAAACCCTCTATCGTTATCAGCGAGACCTTTAATTGTCCCAAGTGATTCCAAGATTGAAGTTAGCTTGATTAGGACACCATCTGATTTAAATAGTTTTATTATCATTGATGGAAACCAAGAGATAAAACTTGAGGAAACAAAAGACTTTAAGGTGACTAAAAGTGATCAAAACTTTAAATTATTACATCCTGTTGAACACGATTTTTTCAAAACTTGCAGAGATAAGCTTCATTGGAGTCTATCCAAAGATGAAAATAGCTCAAATTAGGCAACTTCTGTATAATTCTCCCTGATGAAAATAAAGAAAGCGGTTTTTCCAGTAGCAGGCTTCGGTACAAGGTTTTTGCCAGCAACCAAATCAACACCTAAGGAGATGTTGCCAGTTGTTGACAAACCACTTATTCAGTATGCAGTTGAAGAAGCATGCAAAATTGGTGTAGAAGAATTTATTTTTATTACCCACCACGCTAAAGGATCTATTGATAAACATTTCCAAGAAAATAAAGAACTGCATGAAATGTTAATTTATCAAGGTAAAAATGATTTAGCAGATTCAATCAAAGATATTGGAGGACCAAATGCAAAATTTGTCTCTGTCGATCAAGGGGAGCCGAAGGGTCTTGGTCATGCAATTGGATGCGCTGAAAATTATATTTCAGATGATGAATTTTTTGTTGTTATTCTTGCTGACGATCTAATTTATAACAAAGAAAGTAACGTTTTAGAACAAATGAAAAAACAAGCTGAAAAATATGGAAAACAGGTTTTAGCTTTGGAAAAAATACCCGAGGAAGAAATTTCAAAATTTGGTGTTGTTGACCCAGAATCAAGTGAGGGAAGCATTTCTTATCTTAAAGGTATAGTTGAAAAGCCATCAATTCAAGATGCACCATCTAATTTAGCAGTAGTGGGTAGATACTTATTTAATAAAAGTATTTTTAATCATATTGATAGTGAAAATATTGGAAAAAATGGCGAAATTCAAATAACGGATGCTATATCAAAAAGTATTAACGACTTTATTGGATATACATTTGAAGGTGAAAGATTTGATTGTGGAAGTAAAGTTGGCTATTTAAAAGCAAATATTGCTCTTGGTTTAGCTAATGAAGAATTGTCAGCAAGATTAAAGAAATATATAGGAGAAATTAAAGATTTATAAATTAGCTAGAAAATTACTTTTTTTATTGCCCCCCGAACAGTCTCAGAATATTTCCCATTTTTTCTTAAAGTTATTTTCAGGCTTATATAAAAGTAAACAATCACACTTTTATGTAAAAGGCTTGAGAATTAAAAATAGATTGGGCTTAGCGGCTGGGCTAGATAAAAATGCACGACTAATTAATGAATTTAATAATATTGGATTTGGATTCCTTGAAGTTGGTACAATTACTCCTAAACCTCAATATGGAAATCCAAAGCCAAGAATTAAAAGGTTAGTATCGTATGATTCTTTACTTAACAGTCTTGGCTTCCCAAATGATGGAGTTGTATCAATTAAATCTAGGCTAAAAAAAGTCTCTGATGACATATGTTTAGGTATTAATATCGGTCCGAATAAAGATACTACCTCAGAAGAAATTAAGAATGATTATTTGGCTTGCTATAAAGAAGTTTTTGAATACGCTGACTATATTGCAATCAATATCTCTTCACCAAACACCCCTAATCTTAGAAGCCTTCACAATATTGAAAGCTTTAAATCTGTGATTGAAACAATTTTAAATGAAAGAAAAAAACACAAAAAACAACCAAAAATATTTATCAAAATTTCACCAGACGAAGAATCTGGTACTTATAAAAATCTTATTGATACCATAAATAACAGTGCAATTGATGGTGTGATAATTTCCAATACATCAAATAATAAAAACCTGAAAAAAAGCTTAAATGTTGGGCATTTGCCTGGTGGAATATCAGGAAAATCATTAAAAAATTCATCCAATAAAATTCTCAAGGAAATTAAACCAATATTAAATGATGAAAAAATTATTGTTGCAGTTGGCGGTATTTTTGATGTAGATTCTTATAACGAAAAACTTGAACTAGGTGCTGACCTTGTACAAATGTATACAGGTCTTATTTATGAAGGACCAAATTTAGTTAAAAGAATTATAAAAAATGAAAAGCAAATCTCTAGTAATAGTTGAGTCTCCATCAAAGGCAAAAACGATTAGTAAATATTTAGGCAAGGACTTTGTAGTCAAGTCTAGTGTTGGTCATGTAAGAAGATTACCCAAAGGAAGTAAGGCCATTAACCTAGATGACTGGTCCATATCTTATGAGATTGATCCAAAGAAAGAAAAAGTTGTTAAAGATCTAAAGACTTCAGCAAAAGGAGTTGAAAATATTTTTCTAGCAACTGATTTAGATAGAGAAGGAGAGGCAATAGCTTGGCACTTGAAAGAAATTCTAGGAAAAAAATTCAACTACAGTAGAGTAAGATTCAATGAAATTACAAAGGGGGCAATTCAAAAAGCCTTTGAGAAACCTGGAGATCTTGATGAGGGTTTAATCGATGCACAGAAAACTAGAAGAATCTTAGACCGCATAGTTGGTTATGATTTATCAAGCCTTTTATGGCAGAAGATTGGAAGTTATGGAAAATTATCAGCTGGCAGAGTTCAATCTGTAGCTGTGCGTCTGGTTGTAGAGAGAGAAAAAGAAATAAAGGCTTTTTCACCGCAAGAGTATTGGGAGATTGAAGTAAATTTAAGACATGATGAGAGAGATATAGTATTTAAATTAAATACAAAAAAATCTAATCTTGAAATTAAATCAAAGAGTGAAGCAGAAGAGCTTGCGAATGAATTGCAAGACTCAGAAATTGAAATTACTGACAACGAGAAAACAAAAAGAAAAATACCAGTCAAGCCGCCATTTATT